>SXGT01004630.1_pt1 | contig 55316 bp, 55 predicted proteins | sample 3176221 | NCBI WGS metagenome assembly SXGT01 (sample SAMN11356862, study PRJNA531348) | freshwater metagenome | isolation source: freshwater sample F1-120 | place: China: Fuxian Lake, Yuxi | collected 2017-12-25
CACCACTGCCGGTGACGGCCGGAGTGACTCCGGCACAGTGTATCGGGTGCGCCCCGATGGCAGCGCCTTCAGCACCCTCCACGTCTTCAGCTTCGGCGATAGAGCCCATCCCTCTGCTGGGGTACTGCTGGCCCCGGATGGCTTCCTCTACGGCACCACTGTCGGTGACGGCCGGAGTGGCTACGGCACAGTGTATCGGGTGCGCCCCGATGGGACCGCCTTCAGCACCCTCCACGCCTTCAGCGATGGCGACAGTGCCTTCCTCGTCGCAGCGGTGATCCTGGCCCCGGATGGCTTCCTCTACGGCACCACTGTCAGTGACGGCCTGAGTGGCTACGGCACGGTGTTTCGGGTGCGGCCCGATGGCAGCGCCTTCAGCACCCTCCACGCCTTCAGCGGCGGCGATGGAGCCCGTCCCGAAGCTGGGGTGATTATGGCCCTGGATGGCTCGTTATTTGGCACCACCCGAGGAAGCTCAGAGGGGGGTCTCGTGGATCCCCTGGGCACCGTCTACCGTCTCGTATTTGCCCCCGGCGATCGCAACCATGATGGCCTGACCGACTGTGGCGATAGAACCATGATCAAACAGGCCCTCGGCAAGCGAACGGGCCAGCCGGGGTTTAACAGCCTCGCCGATACCAATGGCGACGGCGTGATCAATGTCCGAGACCTGGCGTTTGTGGCGCGGCAGTTGCCCGCCGGCACGGTGTGTCCCTAAATGGCCGGGCTCGTCGACGGCCTCGCTCAACTGCGCACCATGAAAGGAATGACGATGCGCCTCACAAAACTTGCGCCGCTGGCCCTGCTCCTGGGCTGGCTCCTGGCCAGCGGGGTGCTCCCCGCCTCGGCTACCTCGCTCAGTATCAACCCGCTGAGTCTCACCGTAGATGTGGGCCAGAGCTTCACGCTCGCGGTGGCGCTCGACAGCGTCAGTGATCTGTACGCCTTTGGGTTCGACCTGGCGTTTGACCCCACCATCCTGGCCGCCACCCTGGTGGTGGATGGGTCATTCTTATCTGGCTGTTGCTTCAACGCCGGGACAATTGACAACACCGCCGGTACCATTGTGGATATCACGGACACCCTCAGCGGGCCTGACCCGGGTGTGAGCGGGAGTGGCGACTTAGCCCTGATCAGCTTCCAAGCCCTGGCTGCGGGAACGAGTGCCATCACGCTGGCCAACGCGATCCTGCTAGACTCGAACCTGCAGGATATTCTCCTCGTCAGCACCCTGCGTGGCACGGTCACGGTCGGCAGTGCCGCAATCCCCGAACCTGGCACCTGGCTCCTGCTCGCCACCGGCAGCGCAGCGCTGCTGGGCTATGGCTGGCGGAGCCGCCGCATTGCCTGAGAGCCCTCTCCCTGTCGGGGTGACCAGCCGGTCGCCCCGGCACTACAGACCGGCGTATCGGGCGTAGAGGCAGGCCGGTGCACAGCCTCCTGGGATCGCCTCGCAGTTTCGGTCTCTCTCCTCGTGTTATTCGTCGGCCCCCAGCACGGGGGAAGAGGTCTGGATTGACCGCACCACCCGCTGGGAGCGCGCGTTCCTGCCAGCGGGCGGTGTGGGTTGAGGTGCCTGCCACCACGCGACGGCGTGTCCGTGTTCGTAGCCCTTGCAGGCCTGGGGCGCATGCGTCATACTAAGCCCATGAATAACGCCCTCAACCCCGCCACGCAGCATCCAGCAGGCGTACGCGCCGACTACGATAGCCCCTGGAAAGAGGCCATTGAACAGTATTTCCAGGACTTCCTGGCGTTCTTCTTTCCGCGCATTCATGCCGACATCGCTTGGGACCGAGGCTATACATTTCTGGACACGGAACTCGAACGCGTGGTGCGCGATGCCACCCTGGGACGGCGCTACGCTGACCGCCTGGTCAAAGTCTTCCTGCGCGACGGTAGCGAAACCTGGCTGCTGATTCACCTAGAAATTCAGAGTTATCCCGACCCCGAGCTGCCGAAGCGCCTCTACATCTACAACTACCGCATTTTTGATCGCTACGACGTCGAGGTGGTGACGCTCCTGCTCCTCACCGCCGACCTGCCCGCCACGCACACCCAGCCGTATCGGCGTAGCCGCTGGGGCTGCGGCCTGACGTTTCGCTTTCCCACCGTGCGGATCAGCACCCGAGGCCGACACCCCGCCGCCTTGGCACGCAGCCGGAACCCCTTCGCCGTCGTGGTGCGGGCCCATCAACTCGCCCAAGAACTGCCCCCTGGGGAGGCACGCCAAGCCGCCAAGTTCCAGCTTATTCGGCAGCTCTACCAGCGGGGCATAAGCCGCACCGATATCCTCAACCTGTTTCGTTTTATTGACTGGCTGCTCGTCTTACCTCCCGAACTCGAACGGCGGTTACGTGACGAGCTGCGGACTTTGGAGGAGGCCTATCAGATGCCGTATGTCACCCATATCGAACGGTTGGGTCGTGAAGAAGGCTTTGCCGAAGGCTTGGAACAGGGCTTGGAACAGGGCTTGGAACAGGGTCTGGAACAGGGCTTGGAACAGGGTCTGGAACAGGGCTTGGAACAGGGTCTGGAACAAGGTTCTCTCCAGGAAGCGCGCAGCATGTTACTGGAAGTCCTTGCCGTACGCTTTGGCACACCGCTTCCCGCTGACATTGAGCGCACCATTACCGCGATCACGCAGCGGGACACGTTGCATAGCGTGCTGCGTCAGGCCATCGTGGCGCCGACGCTGGCGGCGGTGCAGGAGGCCCTCCACCAAGTCTAGCGGCCACGCGGCACCTGCCAGCCTCTCATGACTTGCGCAGCGCCGGCGCGGCCTGGAGAGCTGTGGTCTTAGTTGGGATGGATGAGCGCCAGCTTGCCCTGCGTCAGCCGCCCTTCCAGCAAGCGGTGCGCTTCCGGGGCCTGTTCGCGGGGATAGACGTTGGTGATGTAGGGGTCCACCGCGCCACTGGCAATCAGCGGCACTAAGTTCGCCACGCCACGGGCCCATACGTCCGGCTGGCCGTAGGCATTGAACACGCCAAACCAGCCCCAGCGCAGACTCTTGGCGCGCAATTCCGCTGCCCCGAGCTGGGCCGGCCCGGAGGCGCCACCAAAACTCACCAGTAAACCAAAAGTTTTCAGGGCTTTGGTGTCATCGACCACAGTCGAAGCCCCAACTGCGTCGAAGACGGTATCGACGCCGCGTCCGCCGGTCAGATCCAGCACAGCCTGAGCAAAGTTGTCGCGCCGGTAATTGATCACCTGGTCGGCGCCAAAGCGTTTGGCCGTGGCGACTTTGTCCTCGGAGCCGACCGTGCCGATGACGGTCACTCCGCTACGTTTGGCGAGCTGCGACAGCATAATACCGACGCCGCCAGCCGCGGCATGCACCAGAATGGTGTCGCCGGGCTGCACGCAGGCCATAGTGTGCAGCAAATGCCAGGCGGTAAACCCGGTCATGGTAAAACTACCACCCACCTGGTCGCTGACGCTGTCCGGCAGTGGTACCACCTGCAAGGCTGGCACCACCAGAAGGCTGCCATAGCCGCCGCCCTGGCAAATCGTCGCCACGCGTTGCCCGACGCGTAGATGCGTCACGCCAGCGCCGAGGGATTCAACCACACCCGAGGCTTCGATGCCCGTTACCACCGGCTGCGGCACGCGGCTGCCTTCGTTGGTGCCGTCACGGCGCACGCCGATGTCGCGAAAGTTCACGCCACTGACTTTCACCCGAATGCGGACCTGTCCAGTGCCAGGCGTCGGATCGGCCACGTCGAGTACCCGGAGAACGTCCGGGGCTCCTGTCTGGGTAAACGCTACTGCTTGCATTATGTTCTCCTTCTGGTTGAGTGGTCGGCGCGACTCTGGGCCGGACGTGTCGTCTGGGCTTGGCGCGACAGTGTACCGCCAAGGGGCACTTGGAGCCAGTGATATCTGCGCATTCCTACGCCTGTGCCAGCTGGGGCATCCCACCAGACCAGGGCTTTACAAGCGCGCCAGGCTTCGCTTATCCTCAGCGCCATGGTTGACGTCGTCGGACAACAAAGGGGAGACACATGCAGTTTGGACTTTTCCAATCGGTGCAGTTGCCAGAGCCCAATGCCCAGGTGAAATACTACAAGGAAGCACTGGAACAAGTGCGGGTGGCGGAGCAACTGGGTTTTGACTCTGTGTGGTTTACCGAACACCATTTTTCCCGCCATGGCATTGTGCCTGCCTCACTGACGGTGCTGGCCTACCTGGCAGGTGTCACAACCACCATGCGTCTGGGCACTGCCGTGGCGGTGTTGCCGTTCCACAATCCGATCAAACTGGCCGAAGAAGCCGCCACCGTGGATCTGCTCAGCGATGGGCGGCTCGATCTGGGCGTGGGACGCGGCTATCAATGGGGCGAGTACCACAAATTTGCTGTCCCTATGGATGAGGCCACACGGCGTTTTGAAGAGTCCATGGCCATTCTCACCAAAGCCTGGACCGCCACGGAGCCAGTCGACTACCACGGCGAGTTCTGGAGTTGCAACGACATGACGCTGCATCCCCGGCCCGTGCAACTGCCGCATCCGCCCATTTGGGTGGCGGCCTCGAGTGCCACCAGCATGGACCGTGTGGCGCGGCACGATTGGAATCTGCTCATTGGCCAGGGCGAAAGTTTTACGCAGGTCGCCTCGCAGGTGGAGTATTTTCGCCACGCCGTGACGCAAGCCGGCGGCACGTATCATCCTGGTCGGGTCACGGCGGCCCGGGCCATGTACACAGCACGCACCGAGGAGCAGGCGCGGCAGGATACCGAGGCACCGTTCATGTGGTTCAAGCGCACCGGGCAGGAAGTGGGCAGTCCCCCTGACCATCGCGTTGAGCTGCTGCCGGACGATTTTAAGGAATACCGGCGGCGCTATGCCCACGGCGTATACGCCAACTATGACACCATGTGGGACAACGTCACGCTGTTTGGCACGCCGGACTCGGTGGCCGAGCGCATTGCCGGGTTGCGCAATGCCGGGGTGGAGAAGCTGATCTTCTTTATCAATTATGGTGGTATTGAACACCGCAAGGTGCTCGATTCGCTGGAATTGTTTGCCACGAAGGTCATGCCTTTGTTCAAAGACGAGGTGGCGGTAGGGTAAGCCAGTGTGGTGTCACGTCCCAGCCCCCCCTACGTCGCTCGGATTATTGCCCAACGTGGCGGGCCCTGCCGCTTGGCCTCTGGGCCGGAGTAGGTCGCGCTGCTGGTGCGTGTGGCCTCCCGCTGTGCCGGGCGTGGCGCTGTGGGTGCCGCTGCTGGGCGGTGCGGCGCTACCGGTGTACAACGAGGCGCCGATGGCGGTGCGAGTGCTAAAGCCGGTGCCTGCACCAGTGCTCCCGGGGCGAGAGATGCTTCACATTCCCAGCCGCGTGTTCCACATGGGCAGCCCGGCGCAGGTACACCTTGCGCTCTCTGAGAATCTCATGTCGCCGACACGCTCAGCATCGCGTGACGGTATGGCCCAGCCTACGCGCCCACCAACGCACCGGCAAGCCCTGAGCGCATTGCCCACCTCACAACTGTCAGTCTTGCAGAAAAGCGCCATCTCTGGCCGTGTGAGGTACAAGCGCCCGCGCCCCGTTTCATGGCCTCGACGGCCACCGCCTCATCCCCGTACTCGGTCACGGCGATTGCCGCTGGGAGAGAAATCTCCGCCAGACCGCCTCAGACCTCTACGCCCCCTTTGCCAGGCATCTTATCGTCTACTAGATGTCCATGTCGTAAGTCCTGTGCCCGTCAAGGGTGTCTCGCGGGCCTGGCCCACTCCTCCAGGCAACCCTCGGGCACAGCGCTCTTGTAGGAGCGGGCCAGGCCCGCGCAGGTGTTGGACTGGCAGTGTATGTATGAAACAGACATCTAGGAGCATATTCTGCTGGTGCTGCGGGATAACCGCCGCAGGCCGGTGTCCCCATCATCCGTACCATCTATGTCTGATAGCACACCCGTGCGAAGCTGCGTTGGACCAGACACGCCGGGGTAGGGCCATCCTCGATGAGGAGCACGCGCATGCATGGGGGAGGCAGGCGCCATGGCTCAGGCTCCCCTCGGCACTTTGACGGCCGACTATAGTGTGGCATTCGCAGAGACTCTCCTGTAGGCGTCTGGTGTCTTCCTAGAGAGAGATACACGAAGCAAGAAGGATGCGCCGCCGCCCAGGCGTGGCTCCTCGCACGTCTGGGGCTGGAGCACACTGTCGCCATGGCCACTGGTGTGAGGACAGTGTGTCTATAGTATGGACATACTGTCCAGGGAAAAGCCTGGCGGGGCACGGGCGGCGTCCTAGCGCTGCGCGCTGCGGGGTGTGGCATGGCCTTTGCACAGGAGCAGACCTGAGACCGCATGCCGGGACACAGTGGTGCGGCGCAGCGGCGGCAAGCCAGGAGCCGTGGCACGCCTGCGGCAGCACGTCCCGCACAATGGAGAGGGCGCCGATCATGGTGGATGACACACTCGCACAACTCACGGCCACGATCCAACAGTCCCCGACCCTGAGCGCGGCACAGCAGGCTGAGTTATTGCACCTGCTCAGGACGCTGCAGGGTGAAATGACCGCCCTGGCCGCCACGCATGACGAACACGCGGCCAGTATTGTCCGCTTTACCGATGTCTCGACCCATGAGGTGGTCCGGCAGCAGCGCAATCCACAGCTTGTAGCGCTAGCCCTGCAGGGGTTATCGTCGTCGGTGCAGGATCTGGAAACGTCGCACCCTCAGCTGGTGCAACTCGTGAATAGCCTGTGCCTCGTGTTATCGAACCTCGGCGTCTAAACACCAGACCTTACGCCAGGAGTCTTCCCTATGCCATCGCTGCCGCTACGCCGTCGCGTGCTGATTCTGGGAGCCGCTGGACGCGACTTTCACCATTTCCTGTGCTGGTACCGTGACGACCCCACGACCGAGGTAGTAGCCTTTACGGCGACCCAGATTCCCAACATCGCCGGGCGTCGCTTGCCAGCCAGCCTGGCTGGCGCGGCCTATCCCGAGGGCATTCCTATTCACCCGGAAACGGCCCTGAGTACCCTGCTGGCAGCCTCGCGTATCGACAACGTGGTGTTTGCCTACAGCGACATCGCCCATCACACCCTCATGCACCTGGCCAGCACGGTGTTAGCCAGCGGCGCGACGTTTACCCTGCCGGGGCCACGGCACACCATGCTTCCCAGCACGCTGCCGGTGGTGGCCGTCTGTGCGGTGCGGACGGGGTGTGGCAAAAGTGCCGTGACTCGCCGCGTGGTCAGCCTGCTGCGCCAGCACGGTCAGCACCCAGTGGTGGTGCGCCATCCGATGCCCTACGGCGACTTGGCCGCCCAGCGCGTGCAACGCTTTGCCACCCTGGCGGATCTGGAGGCGCAACACTGCACCATTGAAGAGCGCGAGGAATACGAACCGCATATCGAGCAGGGAACCGTGGTGTATGCCGGGGTCGATTATCAGGCCATCGTGCAGGCGGCTGAATCTGAAGCCGATGTGCTGGTCTGGGATGGCGGCAACAACGATCTGCCCTTCATCGCCCCGGATGTGCACATCTGCCTGGTGGACCCGCACCGTCCAGGGCATGAAGCATTGTACTATCCCGGTATGGCGAATCTGCTCATGGCGGATGTCGTGCTCATTCCGAAAGAAGATACCGCCCCGGCCACGTCGATCCAGCAGGTCAAGGAGGCGATCCAGCAAGCCAACCCGCAGGCCATGGTGATCGACGCGGCGACGCCACTCCAAGTCGATACGCCAGGGTTGATTCGGGGTAAACGTGTCCTGGTGGTGGAAGATGGCCCGACGCTGACGCATGGGGACATGACCTACGGCGCGGGCGTCCTAGCCGCTGAGCGCTACGGTGCCGCAGAAATCTTGGACCCGCGGCCCTATGCCCAGGGCACCATTGCCGCGACGCTGCAGACGTATCCTGCCTTACAGCGCCTCATTCCTGCCATGGGCTATAGCGCTACGCAGCTCGCCGATCTGGAGGCAACGATCAACGCGACGCCCTGCGATACCGTGATCTTTGGCACTCCGGTGGACTTGCGGCGCCTCCTCACCCTGCGCCCCCCCGCCGTGCGCGTGGCCTACGAGATCGCGGAGATTGGTACGCCGACGCTGCTCGATATGCTGCCGCTGCTGCGCCGAAAAGCTGCGATACGTCTCAAGAGACTGGCATGAGACTTGCTTGAGACTATCACGACAGGACTTTTTCCCTAGGAACGCCACGCTCGAGTGTGGCTTCTGGAGCCGGGCGGTCCCAGGGAGACTCGGGGACACAACGGACGCAAGGGACATTGCGTGTGCTGCAGCGTCTCACCATCAGCGGCACAGACGGTGTGAGCCAGCCAGGGAGCGATGCGGGTGACCGCGGAGAGAAAGGCCATCATGATGACGGAACAACGTTTTCTTGTCCCACTCGACTTAAGTGGGTATGCCGACGACCAAATTGTCGATTATGCGATTGGCCTGGCCAGTCAGCTGGGTGCCCATGTCACCCTCCTGCATGTGATGCAGTCGCTGTCATTCGCTGGCGCTGAGATGGGAGTTACTGTCCCGTATGCCTATTTCGAGAGCCTGGAAGCCGAGATCATTAGCCGGATGCACGCCTATCTGGAGCGGGTCCGCGCGGCGGGGCTGCGCGGTGAGCGTCTCGTGGTCCACGGCGTGCCCTTCCAGGTCATTCTGGAGACCGCCAAGACCCAACAGGTCACGCTCATTCTCATGGGGACGCACAGCCGGACCGGGCTGCAACACCTCTTCTTGGGCAGCGTAGCCGAAAAAGTCGTGCGGCTGGCTCAGTGTCCGGTCCTGGTTGTGCGTCAGCCGACGGTGGTGCCCGTGTTGTCCGTTGAACCCGTAGCCTAAGGAGAGCCATATCATGACATTCACGCATATTCTTGCGCCCACAGATTTTTCGGAGACGGCAAACCGGGCGGTGCGCGCTGCCCTGGAAGAAGCCACTTTGCATCACGCCCAGGTGACGCTCCTGCACATCCTGCCAGCCCACACGAGCACCGAGGTCTACTTCGTGACCGGGGCACCACAGCGCCTGTCAGGGGTGGAACCGGCCCTCGAAGGACGCTTAGGCGCCTCCACGCCCCAGCGGTCGACAGTCGTGCGCGATGACCACACCGAGGCAGCCCTGGCGCACCTGCGCGACCTGATCCCCGCGACCTTCGAGGGCGTCTGGGGGGTCGACGTCGCTGCTGGGCCCCCGGCGGAGACCATTGTGCGTGTGGCCCGTGAGTGTGGTGCTGACCTCATTGTCGTGGGAACCCACGGGCGGACGGGATTGTCCCATGCGCTCATGGGTAGCGTCGCCGAAAAAGTGGTCCAGTTGGCGCCGTGTCCAGTCTTGACGGTCCACTAGGCAGAGCAAGTCTGCAGAGTGCTACTCGTACACGAAAGGGGTGTGCAGGATGGGTAATGGTCGGTGTACATACCTCCCAGGCACAGACGGGAGGCGCATGTTGTGGGTGGGCGTCGGGTTACTGGTGCTGGGCATGCTGGTGCCTGTGCCCCGTAGTATGGCGCAGGAGGTCCGCGGTCAGGAAGAGGCGGTGTTGACCGACCCTCCAGCCGTGCCGCCACCCATTCAGCGCGATTATCCCACCAAAGTGGTGGTGCACCTGGAAGTGCGTGAGCTGGTGCAGCACCTGGCCGATGGGGTGGAGTATACCTTCTGGACCTTTGGCGGGACCGTGCCAGGCAAATTTATCCGCGTGCGGCAGGGGGATCAGGTGGAATTCCACCTCAACAATCATCCCAGCAGCAAAATGCCCCACAACATTGATCTGCATGCGGTCACCGGCCCAGGGGGTGGCGCCACCTCATCGTTCACCGCTCCCGGCCATAGCTCGCAGTTCTCATTCACGGCGCTGAACCCTGGCCTGTATGTGTATCACTGTGCCACGGCGCCCGTGGGCATGCACGTAGCGAACGGTATGTATGGCCTCATCTTGGTCGAACCGCCAGGCGGCTTACCGCGTGTGGACCGTGAGTATTATGTGCTGCAAAGTGAATTGTATACCAGAGGCCGCTATGGCGAGGAAGGCTTGCAACCGTTTGATCTGGAAAAAGCCCTTGATGAGCGCCCGACCTATGTAGTGTTCAATGGCGCGGTGGGCGCGCTGGTGGGAGACAAAGCGCTGACCGCCAAGGTCGGGGAAACCATTCGACTGTTTGTGGGCAATGGTGGGCCGAATCTGCTGTCGTCTTTCCATGTTATTGGGGAGATTTTTGACGCGGTCTACAGCGAAGGCGGCACGGCGCTGGTGCAGCGGAATGTGCAAACCACGCTGGTGCCAGCCGGCGGCTCTGCGATTGTCGACTTCCGGGTCGAAGTGCCGGGTACGTATATCCTGGTAGATCACTCCCTGCTGCGCGCCTTTAACAAGGGCGCCCTGGGCATGCTCAAGGTGGAGGGACCGGAAAATCGCCTGCTCTACTCGGGCAAGGAAGTGGATGAGACCTACCTCGGCGAGCAAGCGCCAGCCGGGATGCAAGCGGCCCAAAAAATCGCTGCCCTGGAACAGCAGGTGCAACAAACGATCAAGCAGACACCCGCCATTGCCAGGCTGAGCAAGGAAATTCAAGTCGAAAAAGGCAAGCGTGTGTACATGCAACACTGCTCGATGTGTCATCAGGCCGACGGCAAGGGATTACCGACGGTCTTCCCGCCGCTGGCGCAAGCGGATTACCTTATGGCGGATAAAATCCGCAGCGTCGGGGTGGTGCTGCGTGGCCTGTCGGGGTCGGTAGCGGTCAACGGGCAGGCGTACAATGGCGTCATGCCACCGCAGTTGGTGCTGAGTAATGACCAGATCGCCGACGTGTTGACCTTTGTGCGCAACACGTGGGGTAATGCGGGCGAGGCGGTCACCGCTGACGAAGTGCGGAGCGTGCGTGAAGAGCGGCAATAAGACCTCTCCACAGACGAGCGTGGGCCATGTCCTGGGAGCGCGGCCAGGATGGCCGCCTCGGGAGCGGGCGAGACGCCCGTGCTCCCAGGGAGGGGATAAGGCACCATGTGTCGTGTGGCAATGTATACAGACCACTATGTGGCTCATGGTATCTGTCGCCCTGGTCAGTGCAGATATGACAGTCCCAGCACGCCCACCAGAAGGCATGGTGGCCATCCCGGCGGGGAGCTATACGCCATTACTGCAAAGTCAGGACGGCCCCAGTACGGTGGCGGCGTTCTCTCTCGATCCATATGCCGTGACCAATGTGCAGTACCTGGCGTTTGTCACGGTGCAGCCGCGCTGGCGGCGTTCGCACGTATCGCCCTTGTTTGCTGAGCAGGCGTATCTGCGCCACTGGCAAGACGATCTGCAGCCCGTGGCGCTGGAGTCCCCGGTGACGTACGTCTCTTGGTTTGCGGCCCGCGCCTACTGCCAGTGGCAGCACAAGCGCTTACCCACGACCGCCGAGTGGGAATACGCCGCGCTGGCCAGTGCTGAAGCCCCGGATGGGCGCGCTGACCCGACGTATTTGCGCCGCTTACTGGCGTGGTACGCCGTGCCAACGCCAGCCGGGCCGCTGCCGCGTGGCAGTGGGGGCAAGAATTACTGGGGTGTCTATGACCTGCATGGCGTGATCTGGGAGTGGGTGACGGATTTCCAGACCGCCATGGTCACCGGCGAGTCACGCGGTGACAGCGACCTGGAACGTCAGCTGTTCTGCGGTGCCGGAGCTGCCGGAGTGACGGAACAAGAGCGCGTCAATTATCCCGCTTTTATGCGTTACGCCTATCGCAGCAGTTTACAGGGGCACTACGCGGTGGCCAATCTGGGCTTTCGTTGTGCTCAGGACCTGGAGGGACACGCACCATGATCCGCTGGCCAGCCTGGCACAACATGCTCCCTATACTCGGTACCTTCCTGGTAGGGGGCTGGATGCTCACTGGCGCATATGCGGAGCCGCATGTGCATGCCCCAGACAACGAACTTCCCCCTGGCGAGGTAAGCGCCACATCACTCTACCAGGTGTCTTCCACATGGACCACTGCCACAGAACAGCGTCTCCAGCTCAGTGCTTTGCAGGGCAAAGCGCGTGTCCTGGTCATGCACTATACATCGTGCGAGTACGCCTGCCCCATCCTCATTAGCGTGCTGCAAAACCTCGAAGCCGCCCTGGAGCCCGAGATCCGTGAGCGGGTGGGTTTTGTGGCGGTGACGTTTGATCCTGAGCATGACACGCCAGGAGTGTTACGTGCCTATAGCACCAGGCTGGACTTGGACCCAAGCCGTTGGACGCTGTTGCGCGGTACCCCTGACGATACTTTGGAGCTGGCGATCCTCCTGGGGGTGAAATACCGGCGGGAGCCGCAGGGTGGCTTTGCCCACTCGAACCTGTTGACCGTGCTCGACAAGCACGGCGTGATTGTACATCGCCACGTTGGCTTGCAGCAGAGCGTTGCCGATACGCTCGCGGTAATTCGCCGCGTGGCCCAAGAGTAACAAGGAGCAGACCATGCCAGAGCATTAGGAATTGCACCAGCGCCTGCTTGAGCGCCTAGCGCAGATCGAAGGCCGTTTACATCATGTGGAACAGGATCGCCGGCGCACGAGGAACCCGCTGGCGGCAGATTGGCAAGACCAAGCCAGTGTGCGGCAGAACGACGAGGTTCTCGATGAACTTGCGACGGAGGAGCGCCAGCAAGCCGAGGCCATCCGTGCGGCGCTCCAGCGCATGGACGATGGCACCTATGGCACCTGCCTGAGCTGTGGCGAGCCTATTGCGCTCAATCGTCTGGCGGCCCTGCCGTATGCCGTCCGCTGCGTGCCCTGTGCCACCCAGGCGGAACAACGGCGCCAGCCATGAGCCCAAGGCTATTGTCCACCGCGCCACATCGCGCCAAAGTCCATACGTAAAGGAATGCTATGCTATCAAAATCTGCTGCCCGCATGTTTTTTCTCACCGGCACGATTGGGCTGTCGGTGATCTTCCTGGGTCTGACCTTCGACACCCTACGCCGGGTGCCGGACCAGACCAAAGCGCGGAACCTCACACCGCAGGTGGTGCAGGGCAAGCATTTGTGGGACAAGAATAACTGCATGGGCTGCCATACCCTGCTGGGGGAAGGGGCCTACTATGCCCCCGAACTGACGAAAGTCTATGAGCGTCGCGGGCCGGAGTTTATCAAGGCCATGCTGCGCAATCCGCAGGCCATGTATCCAGGCCAGCGGCGCATGGTGCAATATCACTTCACAGACCCGGAAATGGACGCCCTGGTGGCGTTCTTCCAGTGGATTGGCCAGATGGACCTCAATGGCTTCCCGCCGAAGCCCACCTTACTCCCCGTCGCCGTCTCCACGGTGACCGGCGATAGTGCCGTGGCGCGCATGGCCCAGCCCAAAGTCTTCAGCCAGTTGTGCATCGCCTGCCATAGCCTCGGGGGCCAGGGCGGTAGCGTCGGACCGGCCCTGGATGACGTGGGCCAGCGTCGTGACTATGCCAACCTCGTCGCCTGGATCACCGATCCGCAGCAGATCAAGCCCGGCACCTTAATGCCCAAGCTGCCACTGTCTGACGCCGATATTGCCGAGCTGGCGTCGTATCTGTCGCAGCTCAAACCGGCGTCCACCAGCCCAGCGCGGAGGAGCAACTGATGAAATACCAGTCACAGAAAATCGCCTATTATTTCTTTGCCGTGTCCATGCTCCTGCTGTTGCTACAAGTGTTGTATGGCTTCATCATGGCCTTTGCGCATCTGGGCTACGATGGCTTGCATCCCATCATTCCCTTCAACACGGCACGCGCCACACATCTCAATCTGCTGGTCGTCTGGCTGCTCAGCGGCTTTATGGGGGCGGCCTATTTCATCATCCCAGACGAAACCGGCCAGGAACTTTTCTCGCTGCCCCTGGCCGTGGTGCAACTCGTGACCCTGGTTCTGGTAGGAGTTACAGCCGTGGTGGGCTTTCACATCAACTGGTGGGAAGGACGGAAATTTTTAGAAATCCCCCGGCCTCTGGATTACCTGGTGGTGGTGAATGTCTTGATGTTTATTGCCAACATTGGCCTGACGCTCCTCAAAAGCACCCGGCGTACCACCACGAGCTGCGTGCTGTTCACCGGCCTGCTGTCCGCCGCCTTGCTCTACCTGCCTGGCATGATCGACACCGATAACCAGACGCTGGATTCCTACTGGCGCTGGTGGGTGGTGCATCTGTGGGTTGAAGGCGTGTGGGAGTTGATTATGGGCGCCATCCTGGCTTACCTGTTGATCAAACTCACCGGCGTGGACCGCGAGGTGATCGAAAAATGGCTGTATATTATTGTCGGCATCACCTTTCTCTCCGGCATTCTGGGCACTGGACACCACTACTACTTCATTGGCACACCGCGTTACTGGCTGTGGATTGGCGGCATTTTTAGCGCCCTCGAACCCCTGGCGTTTTTCGGCATGGCGGTGTACGCCGTCAACATGGTGCGGCGCAGCGGGCGGCAGCATCCCAACACCCTGGCCCTGCACTGGACCGTCGGCTGTGCCGTACTGTCCTTCGTCGGCGCTGGCTTCCTCGGCTTTGCGCATACCTTACCGCAAGTCAACATGTACACCCACGGCACCCTGGTGACGGCCATGCACGCGCATCTGGCCTTCTGGGGCGCCTATGCCATGATCGTGCTAGCGATCATTACCTACACCTTGCCGCTGCTCACGGGTCGCCGCCTCTATGACCACAGTATGGCGGTATCAGCTTTCTGGCTGACCAATATCGGTATGATCAGCATGACCGCGGCCTTTGCCGTGGCTGGCGTCACGCAAGTGTATCTCGAACGCCGCGTGGGCATGGATTTTCTGGCCGTCCAAAACGAGTTGGCGGTGCATTTCATTGGTCTCATCCTGGCCGCTGGCGTATTTGCCCTCGGTGTGCTGGCCTTCGTGTATACCTTCTGGCGCGCTGGCTGGCCTGTGGGTGAGGTCAATCCACAGTTGGCTGCGGAGGGCGTGTAGGCCATGAGCACCCCCTATTATCGCCCCATCCAGCGCGAGGTAGAGGTGTTTCAGCACGCCTATTGCAACCAGCTGGCCCTCATGCTCAAAGGCCCTACCGGCTGCGGCAAATCGCGCTTTGTCGAGGCCATGGCCGCCGCCGTGGAGCGGCCGCTGCTGACCGTGGCCTGCCACGATGACACCGCGGCCACGGACCTGTTGGGGCGCTATCTGGTGCAGGGCGGCGATACGGTGTGGCAGGATGGCCCACTGACCCGCGCCGTGCGGGAAGGGGCGATGCTCTATCTCGACGAAATTACCGAGGCGCGCGAAGACGTCGTGGTGGTGCTGCACTCCCTGACCGATCACCGCCGCCAGGTGTTTCTGGATCGCCGTAATGAGACGTTGCACGCGCCGCCCGAGTTCATGCTGGTGATCAGCTTTAACCCCGGCTATCAGCGCGGTTTTAAAGAGTTAAAACCTTCGACGCGGCAGCGCTTTGTCGGCCTTTCTTTTGCGTATCCCAGTCCCGCCATTGAAGCGGAAATCGTGGCGCAGGAAAGTGGCGTGGACCTGGCCATGGCGCGGCGCCTAGTGACGTTCGTCAGCAAAGTACGTAACCTGCAGGAACTGGGCCTGAGTGCCACGGCCTCAACGCGCTTGCTGGTACATGCCGGGCAGTTGATGCACACCGGCATGCCGCCACGCATCGCCTGCTCCGTCGGTGTCATTGAGCCGCTGACCGATGATCTGGAGATCATTGCGGCCCTGCAAGACACCGCGGCGCTGATCCTATGAGCCTCGATGAAAAGCTCTTCGCCCTGGCCTGGCGTGCGGCCCATGCTCTGCGCCGCCGCGCGCCCGCCGTGGGAGACGCCACCCAGGCGGCCAGACTGAGCGAGTTGCAGCCGCATCTCACCCTGGTGGCACGCGCCTTGAGCGGCGTAGCGCTGGAGGTGCGTGAAGCCGAACACGCCGGGGGCTTTCGTGGCGAGGTGCTTTACCTGCCACCACACATGGCGTTCGCCCCGACGCACGCTGACAACGTACAAGCGTATGTCTATCGTGTCGCCTATACCGTGACCTCGCGCCAGCTTGGTCTCAGCCTGGAAGCCCACGACACTCCTGCGTCTGCCTACCAACTTTTCCGCACCCTGCTCGCGGTGCCAGCCACGTTACATGCGCTAGAAGCGACCTTGCCCATGGCCCGCCCTCTCCGTACGCACCTGTTTTCTCTGCTCTTAGCGACTCGACCGCCCTGGCCCTCATCCTGGGAGCGCGGGCGTCTCGCCCGCTCGGGAAGCGGCCAGGATGGCCGCGCTCCCAGGAAACCGCCACGGCACCCTTGGTTTGAAGGCAGTGCCCTGGACACCACCGCGGCCTGCCTGGAAGCCTTGACGCAGCTCCTCCTGGGCCGCCCCTGGCCCACACCAGTAGCGACGCCGGGCTGGACCTGGCTCCAGCACGCTTTCAGCCTGGCCACTGCCGGAGACCATGCCCTAGAAGCCCACACGCTCTGGACAGCGCTGCAACGCAATGTGCGCCCGGCCTCGGCCACACCCGTCGCCCCGGTGGTGCTGTGGGGCCAACTCCTACCAGACATCAGCTCTGCCCAGACCAACATTCCCGAGGATGCTGCCCTGCAACACGCCTTCCCCAGCGGCACGGAACGCCCCGGCAAGCCCAAAGAACACGTGCGGCACGTGGCCCTGGAGCAGCGCGACATTGACAACGATGTGCTCATCCACACCTTCGACAAAATCGACACCGCCGAGGAGTTTCAGGGTCTCACGCGCACCCCAGACGGCGCCGATGAGCTGGCCCAGCATGCCGAAGCCCTGGACGAGCTGGACCTGCGTGAGGTCATACGCAGTACCACGCGCACGCAGTCCATCTATCAGGCTAATCTGCTGCTTGATGGCAACATCGGCGACCTCCAAGACACGGCCACTCCGCCCACCGCGACATACCTGTACGACGAATGGGACGCTAAAGCGCGCCGTTATAAACCCCGCTGGTGCACCGTCTACGTCCAGCGTCCACCCACGCCACCCCCTGAAGCTGCGACTGCTGCCGCCGCTCTCCTGCACAAACACACGCGCCTGATGCGTGACCTGCGCCTGCTCCTCGATAAGGTCCGCAGCCAGCGCGTCCTGCGCAACCGCCAGCCCGACGGCGCCGAGGTGGATCTCGATGCCATGGTCGCACGCTACGCCACCGTGCGCAGTGGTCACGCCCCGGACGACCGCCTGTATCTCACCCGGCGACGGCAGCAGCGTGAGTTGGCCACGCTGCTCTTGCTCGACCTGAGTGCCTCGACAGACGCCTGGATTGAGGGCGCCCGGGTGCTGGACATTGCCCGGGAGTCGGTGCTGGTGCTGGGTGAGGTGTTAGAGCAATGGCACGACCGGATGGCAGTCGCTGGTTTCTACAGTCATACCAGGCGCGACTGCCGCTTTGTGCTGCTCAAACATTTTGACGAGCCCTGGGCACGCTGCAAGGCCGCCCTGGCCCACCTGGAGCCCACGGGCTACACCCGCATGGGCCCAGCCCTGCGCCACGGGACGGCGCTGTTGCAACGCCAGTCGGCTGACAAGAAACTGCTCCTGCTCATCAGCGATGGCAAGCCCACCGACTATGATCGTTATGAAGGGCATTATGGCATGGCCGACGTGCGCCAGGCCCTACGCGAGGCGCAGCAGGCGCACGTCCATACCTATGCGCTGGCCGTGGATGTGCAGGCCAAGCTCTATCTGCCGCAGATGTTTGGGCGTGGGAATTTCCAGATCCTGCCGCATCCGACACATCTCGTCCGCAGTCTGGCGGACCTCTATCGTCGCTTGTCAGGCTGAGGGCGCAGTGGGTGATCCCTTGGGGCAGCGTCGCCGCACAGGTGGTCCGGTTGGCGTGGGGTCCCGTCTGGACGGTCCACCGCGACGGGACGATGTCGCGCCATGCGTCTGGGAATCGATAGCAGCGCAGCCTGCGGGTCAACGTGCGCGGATGGACCCCGAGTAACGTCGCCGCCTGCCCCTTGTGGCCCCGCGTCTTGGCCAAGGCGGTGGGCATGACATGCAACGTGAGGTCATCCAGGTTCAAGGGCGTGTTGGCCGCGAGCGTATCCAGATGCCACCGTGTACGCACTGTGCCAACGGTTGGGGGGACGACGTCCTCTGTCCCCCTTGTGGTAGACGAGCGATCCCCTGGGCCTCTCAGTAAAAAAACCGTCCACGCCAGCGCGCCGCAACGCGGCAAGGGGCTAGCGCGCCCTGCGTCGCTACACGTGCCAACCGGAGGCTGGGATCAACTGCGCCACGCGCTCGATATCCGCCTCCACCGTCGCGGACCACTCCCCCGCGGTCTGCCCCTCCCAGCCCAGTTGCGCCAGAAATTGTTGGCGATAGACGGCATTCTCAAACAGGCCGTGCACATACACACCACTGACATTGTCCTGCGACCACCCGAGATCATCCGCCACACACACCTGCACTGCCGGTCCAGCCTGGGTCTGGCCATGATGGATTTCGTAGCCCTGGAGCAGCACGCCGCGCCATAGCACCTGGCGTTGCCGGGTGGTTTTGTCGGGCACTAGCGTGGTAGCGACATCGAGCAAGCCCAGGCCAGCGCAATCGCCGCTTTCCAGATGATGCGGATCGTCGATGCGGTGCCCTAATAATTGCAACCCGCCGCAGATGCCCAGCACCGGGATGCCGCGCTGCGCCGCCCGGTGTACCTCCGCCGCCAGCCCGCTCTGGCGCAGATAGCGCAGGCTGGCCACGGTGTTCTTGCTGCCGGGCAGGAGAATGGCGTGGTAGCCATCCAGACGGGCAAAATCGCGGATCGGCACGACAGTGACGCCGGGTTCGTGGATCAGCGGGTCAAACTCCTCAAGATTGCTGGCATAGGGATACACCAGCAGGGCCAGGTTGATGTGCTGCGGCTGTGGGGCAGCGTGGTGGTGCAGGGCATCTTCTTCCGGCAGGGCATGACGTACCATGGGCACTAACGCCACGGTGGCAATGCCAGTGCGCTCCTGCAGCCAGTCCATGGCATTCCCCAGCAACGCCGCATCACCGCGAAATTTGTTCAAGATAAAACCTTTGATGCGGGCCTGGTCCACGGCGTCCAGGCACTGCCAGGTGCCGAGCAGATGTGCAAAGGCCCCACCACGGTCGATGTCGGCCACCAGGTAGACGTCGGCCTGGCATTCCTGGGCGACGCGCATGTTGACGATGTCGCTGGCTCGCAGGTTGATCTCTGCCGGGCTACCGCCGCCTTCGATGACCACCTGGTCGTAGTCCTGCATCAGACTGCTGAGCGCCTCCTGTACAATCGGCCACAAGCGCGGCTGGCGCTCCAGCCATGGCAGGGCGCTAATGGCCAGGTCGGCGCGGCCCAAAACAATGACCTGGCTGTCGGTCTCGGCGCTGGGTTTGAGTAGCACTGGGTTCATGCGCGCCTGCGGCGTGACGCGCGCCGCTAGGGCTTGGAGATATTGCGCCCGGCCAATCTCGGCCCCGTCGGGGGTGACCGCGGCATTGTTGCTCATGTTTTGGGCTTTGAACGGTGCGACACGCACACCGCGATTGGCTAGATGCCGACAGAGGGCGGTGACCAGGAAGGATTTCCCGGCGTCGCTGGTACAGCCCATGATCATGAGGGGAGTGGCCATTAGTGGTTCCTGGGTATGGTGAGAGGTCGATTGCCTAGAGGGATGGCTTCGCGGAGCACGCGGTCGCGCGGCTGCACGTGGAACGATTCTCCCCCCTGACCTATCCCGAGGCCGTTGCGACCTGCCGGAGTGTCGCGGCAATGGCGGATTTGTCCAGGCGACCCTCGGCTACAGCCATCGTCAGGTCATACAGCACAGGCGTGGCTTGGTCCAGCACCACGCCGTTGAGCGCGAGAAACACCAGAGCACTCAGCAAGCCCGTACGCTTGTTGCCATCGACAAAGGGATGGTTCTGCACAAGGTGAAACAGGTACGCTGCCGCCATGGTCCAGAGGTCGGGATGCAGCCAGGCCCCGCCAAAGCCCACCTGCGGCTGGGCCACCGCGGAGTCCAGCAGGGCACCATCGCGCAGGCCAGCGGCGCCGCCAAAGCGGGCGAGCTGCTGGGCATGCAGCGCCACGACATCGTTTACCGTCAAGAACTCCGGTTCACTCGGCAAGGCGCTTGAAGGTGGCATCATGGACCTCCATCAGGCGGTGTGCTGCCGCCTGCACCCGCTGGTGGTGCTCCGTCCGCACGGGGCGGATGATCAGGGTCTCGCCATCCGTCGTCATCTCTAAGGGAGTCTCTTGGTCAATTGCGAGGCGCTCAAGGATGGGCCGTTCCATAATCAGGCCCAGGTTGTTCCCGATGGCCGTCAGCTTTGTGAGCATATGACGTCTCTCCTCATAGGCGTTCTGAGCCATGTGCGTCCCAGAGTGTAGCATGGATCGGGTGCTGAAACTGCACGCGTGACGCCGTCGCAATCTTCACCTGCGCCTGCACAGCAATGACCAACTGCTGTCCTAAAACGGCTCGCGCGGCTTCCAACCGGGCCAGCTGCGAGGCATGGCGTGGATCAAGCAGGCGCCGGACCTCCCAGGTCACACGCTGCTCTACTACACGGCGGTGTGTCGCTGGCGTAGGGTCTCTAGGTGCTAGCTTCAGGCCATGCTGCTTATGTTAGGTACCCTGGCCTACAAAGTGCACATGCCTGACCTCGCCCGCCCTCATCTGCTGTAAGGCTTGGTGGACGGCAGGCATCAGAAGCTGCAACACAGCGATGTCGTTGCTGGAGGCATGCAAGACAAGGATGCCAAGACGCACCGTGGTCAGGTTTTGCTGGAAGATGAGGTTGCGATCCGTGGTCAGCAAGACATCAAAGTGGTCTGCCGCTATGCGCAACAATGCTCCATCCTTGGTGCCCGCCCACCCCATCTCGGACACCGTCCATACGTCGTGCTCGCCGAAAGCGCGCTTGAGCCGTCTCGGTACACACTCATCGAGCAGTATACGCATCAGTCACCACAAGGTGTTTGGCCTGTTGCAGCACCGTCAGGACTTGCGACCGCGTGACCGAGGGGAAGTCCTCCAGGAACTCTTCGAAGGGACGGCCAGCTTCGAGATACTCCATGAGCGTTTGCACTGGCACGCGGGTGCCAACAAAGACGGGCGTTCCCCCCATGATCTCGGGGTCGCTATGGACAACAGAGGTGGATAATCCCATCGTCATTCCTCCTAGTGTTCGGCTGTGCTATCCCACCGCCGCGCCGTAGACGCCGCACGTGTGACGCCATGCAGCATGCGGGACGGCCCGGACCCTGTCAAGCCTATGCCGCCCGCACGGCGCGGCGACCAGAGGGGAGCACCCCTCTGGACTCCCCCAGGACAGAGGTCCAGAGACCAGAGCATCAGAAGCGAGAGCATGGGCGCACCACGACGCGAAAGCCGACCTGGCGGCCGACGTCGCGCGCGTCGTAGCCGCTGCGATAGGCACAGCGCGCGTCCTGATGATCGTCCCAGAACGCCCCGCCCCGCAGGACGCGGGAACTATCGTCCGCAGCTTGCCATAGCTCGCGGTCGTCATCGGGTTGATAAGGATAAGACCGCCCCCACAGACTGCGCGTCCACTCCCAGACGTTGCCGCTCATATCCAGGAGCCCATAGGGACTCGCACCAGTGGGAAAACATCTCACCGCGCTGGTGCTCCCAAAGCCTGCCTCACTCATGTTGCCCTTTGAGGCATCAAAGGTATCGCCCCACGGATACAGGCGGGCATCGCTGCCGCGTGCGGCTTTCTCCCACTCGGCTTCACTGGGCAGCATGACCTGCCAGGCCTGCTCACGCAGCAGCGCGGCAAGCAGCGGCGGGGTAGCATCCCAGGTACGCAGGCAAGCGGTGAGCCAGCGACAATACTGCCAGACGTCATGCCAGCTGACGTAGACGACAGGGTGATTGTACACACCCTGGAGGCTGCGAGCATTCGCTGGCTCATAGCCGCTGGCTGCGACAAAGGCCCGAAACTGTGCCACCGTGACTGGATAGCGTGCCATGTGATAGCGTGGCAGCATGAGCTGATGCGCTGGGCATTCATCGTTCAACGCCAGTCGGTCCCGCTGTTTGTCACTGCCCATGTGAAAAGCGCCAGCAGGGATCTCGACAAACCCCAGCAACGGCTCATCCGGCAGATACCAGGCATCAGCCCGAAAGCGTGCGTCACCGAGATCTACCAGAGTCTGCTTGATCCGCTCTCGATCCTCCGACAGAACCCTGTGCGCCAGAGCACGCGTCAACCAGAGTCGAATGCGGTCCTGCTTCGGGCGATTGCGCGGGGCTACCTGTTCCACACTGCGGTTCTCTGCCAGCACCTGTGCCGCCAGCAACGCGCCCAAATACCCAGTCGTCGCCCCTGGCTGGGCTGGTGGCTCCGTAGAACACAACTCCTCGGCTAGGAGCCAGGCCGCTACCGCCGTGCCGCGCGCCGCTTTGGCCCCGGCCAGGAGCACCACTTCACGCCAGCGGTTCGGCTCAGCACGGAACAACGCTGCCAGGTCGTCGGGGAAACCATGATCCGTGAGATAGCACGCCGCCAGATACTCTTGAAACGTGCGATGCGGAAAAGCGTACACCCCCACACCGCGCGGCTCCAACAGTCCGGCCCGGTCGCGCAGATACTCGATGAGGCGTGCTGGACGCGCATCCGGGTTGAGGTTCAGGGCCATCAAACCCTGCACCAGCGCTGCCTGGGCAATATCCGCCGTGCCCGTCAGGTGCTGTTGGTCGCGGTGTGCCACAAAGGCCAGACGGTTGAGCATCTGCCGCACCGCCTGCTGATCCACCGCCAGCCACTCGGCCAGACTAGGTTCGAGCAGTTCATAAGTACCATCGGGCAAGCGCCGGAGTTTCTGGCTCTCCCACTGGTCGAGCAGCAGATTCACCGCATCGGCATACAGTTCCTCGCGCTGCTCAGGCAAGGTGCCGCCACGCCAGGCGTGCAGCGAGGCCATCAGCGTCAGCAGCAGCGGGCGCGTGGCCAGCTCATACAGACGCGGGGTGCGCTGGATGGCGTCATTCAGACGCGCGGCGCGGCCCTGGGCATCGCTGCTGCTGACGCTGATGGCCAACGTAGGCGTACCAGCGTTCCACAAAGCGCGCAATCTGCGCCCGGCCAAACGGCGCCAGCACTGCTTCGGCAAAATCGCGCAGCTTCCAGTCTTGCCGCTGGTAGGCATACGTACGGCTGGTGACCAGTATACGCACCCGCGGAAAGGCGGCGGCAAATTGCTCCACGGCGGTCTGCACCTACACCCGTCGCTCCTCGGCTTCAGGCACTTCGTCCAACCCATCCAGCAGCAGCAGGCCGCCGTGCTGTTGCAAGGTATCGCGCAAGGGCTCAGCAATGCCACGCATCGTCTCGGGCAACTCGGCGATGATGAAGTGCCACAGCGTATCGCCCGTGACCACCGGTGGCGCCTGATGGCCCGCCAGACCACGTGCCACGAAGTCGCGCAGCACCACGTGTAGGGGCAGGAGTGCCCCGTGCGCCCATGGCTGCAGCTCCTGGCGGTCCGAGGCACGGGCAGCGTCCGGCACCGGCGCGCACAGCGTAGCGAGATTGACGTCTGGCAGGCCCAGGAGTTCCCCTGCCAGGCACAAGGCTACAAAGTTGACGAAGGTGCTCTTGCCACTGCCTGGCTCCCCCAGCATGGCCAGGTGTTGGTCGGCGTTCAACACTGCCAGCGCCGGCCTATGTCGCAAGAATGACTCCGTCATCAGGGCGGTGTACACCGCAGCCAGGTCGATGTCTCGGCGTGTCTTCTCGCGGGTGCTCTGGGGGTCCACACCGGTCAGTGGCACGTGGCGCACCTGGGCGATGATCCAATGCAGGTACGCCAGGCGCAGGCTGTCTGGCAGTCCAGGCGTGCTGCTGACTGGAGGGCGGGGGGCGGTTGCGCGCGGCGCGTCCTCTAAAATATGCCGTGTGAGATGCTGCCGCAGCAGGCGCTCAAAGGCCGGCTCGCCGTCATACTCCCACGCCAGCCCCTCCTGTGGAAAAGCCTCCCGAAACTTGAGCACTCGCATCCACTGCTCGGCCTCTTCGGAAGTTTTGGGCGTCGCCGCTTTGTCGTTAAAATACATCAGGATCTGCGGTCGCCCCTGCGCCTGCTAGGCGCGGTAGGCCCGCCAGAACTCGTGCTCGGTGCCGGACTGGGCATCGTAGACCGGCGTGCCAAAGCGCTTCCAGAAAATGCCGATGAGCAGGTCGCAGCCATCAATGTCCAGGATGGGGTCAACGTGTCCCTGCGGCCCCAACGGGTGGAACCCCGGCGAGCCAGCCGTTTCCCACAGGGTGACCTCCAGCCGCAGGTTGCGCTCGCGGGCGATGCCGCGATTGAGTTCCTCGGCGATGACGGGCACCAGATCGCGCTCGGCCTGAGTATCGCCCGGCGAAGCTACGACCAGGCGCAGGAGCTGGATGGGGGGCATTGGGTCACTCCTCGTGTAGGGTTGTACTCATGGAAGGCTCTTATCATGCCTGCGCGCCTTGCGCTTTACCCCCACGCACTGAGGAACTCCACACGATTCCGCATCTCCTCCGGCGTCAGCGCTGCCATCAGTCGTAGTAGACGGCGTAGATGCTGCCCCACGGTATAGTGCTGCTGACGGGCAAGGATGATGCCGGTGTGTACTTTGTGCTGCACCAGATAGCTAGTATGGAGCTGGAAGAAATCTCCAACGTTGAAACTGCATAACACCCTCCCATGAGCAGTCGCAAATGCTAGATGGTCCTCGTCTGTGCGTTCGATCATCCCCGCGTCAAAGGCTGTCTGCACGTCAATACCACGCGCACACAACGCAGTCATAAGGGCCTGCTGCATAGTATCTTCATCAAAATAGAGGCGTATGGTCACAGCACAGTCCGTGAGAAGACGTGTTGCGTTTCCAGGGCTTGGGCCTCTGCCTCTTCCGCCGCGATGTCTGCCTCGATGGCATCGCGATTGGCGTGGTAGTAGGTCAGAGCCGCGTAAACCTGGGCGAGTGACAGGTGTGGTATCTCAGTGGTAATCTCTTCCGGCGTGAGGCCCTGCTTATACCATCCAGCTATGCGCTGCACGGTCACTCCTGTGCCGGCGATGCGTGGACGGCCACCGCGGATGTCCTCCGAACGTACAATAAGGGAGCCGATATCTGTGACTGTTGGCATGGGAGTGTGCTCCTTGACGCCTTGGCTGGCGTTGGACGGATGCCCTGCTTGATGACGAGATGATGCCGTCCGACCTGCCGCGTGTCAAGCCGAGGCCGGGCACCTGCTGGGCACACGATTGACAACGCGCCGCCGAGTTTGCCATGCTGTGCGCACAACCCTGTATGCTTGAGCCCTACGTGAGAGGACCCAGCCGATGGAACTGTACGACGTCATGCACACTACCTTTGCGGCACGCGAGTTTACCGACGCCCCCTTGCCCGATGCCACCCTGTACCGCATCCTGGACCATGCGCGCTTTGCGCCCAGTGGCGGCAACCGGCAGGGTTGGCAGGTGATCATCGTGCGCGAGCGCGCCACGCGGGAAGCCCTGGTGGCTTTAACCGAGCCAGCGGCCAAGCGCTACGTCGCCCAGCAGCGTGCTGGGGAAAACCCGTGGAACAGCGTCCACCCCACCGCGGTAGATGACGCCACCATTGCCCAGACGTCCGCCCTGGCACGGCTCACCGAGCCCTTGTTACGCGCCCCGGTGATCCTGGTGGTATGCGTGGATTTGCAGGTGGTGGCCTCGACGGACCAGTATCTTGACCGGGTGGGGGTGATTAGCGGCGCTTCGATCTATCCCTTCGCGTGGAACATCTTATTAGCCGCGCGGCATGAAGGCTATGGCGGCACGATTACGACGCTGGCCGTGGCCCAGGAGCCCAAACTCCAAGCGCTGCTGGGCTTGCCGGCGCATGTGGCGGTTGGCGCCGTGATGCCGCTGGGGCAACCGGTGACGCAGCTGCGCCGGCTGAGGCGCAAAGCGGTGTCGGAGTTTGCGAGGCACGAACGCTGGGGTGGCCCAGCGCTACGGGCGGAGCCGTGACGTCTGGGCCATGGATGAGGCCGTCCGGCGTGGGACGGTCATAAGGAGGCATTGTCAGAGAGAGCTCTGCCTCGTAGATTTGGTGGCGTGTTTATCCCAACGCCACCAGCGTCGCTTCGACATTCTCAATCTGCGCCTCACTCTCTGCCAGACGGTCGCGCTCCTTCTGCACCACCTCGGCGTTGGCTTTCTGGAGGAAATCGACGTTGGCCAACTTGCGCCGGGCGCCTTCAGCCCGGCTCAGGAGTTGCTCGCGCTGTTTGGTGAGGCGGACACGCTCTTTGTCGAGATCCACCACGCCAGGGATATAGATCTCCACCGTCCCCACCACCGCGGTGGCGGCATCCGGGGCGCGCTGCATGTCCGGGGCAATAGCCACGGACTCCAGCCCGGCCATGGTCGTCATCAGATCCGCGCAGGCGTGCAGCGTGGCCGCGGCGTCGCCTGCAGCACGGATGCGCACGGCCAGGCGGATATGCGGTGAGATGGTGTACTTGCTGCGCAGATCGCGCATGCCCCGGATGACCTCCTGCAAGAACGTCATACGCGTTTCCAGCGCCTGGTCACGCCAGGCAGGCGTGGCCGTGGGCCAGGCCGCCTGGATGAGCAGCGCCGAGGTCGGCAGCGGTGTGTCGATGCCACGCACCGGCGCTTGCTCGCACAGTGGTTCCCACAGGGCTTCGGTGATATACGGCACAAACGGCTGTAACAGGCGCAGCACCTGGTCAATCACCGTGGCCAGCACCTGACGCGCCAGGGGCGCCTGGGACTCGTCGCGTAAGCGTGGCTTGATAAATTCCAGGTACCAATCGCACAGATCGGACCAGAAGACCTCGCGCGCCGTGGCCAGGGCGGCGGAGGGATTGTAGCCGCTCAGGTGGCGCTGCACCTCGGCAATGGCGTAGGCCAGGCGCGACAGCATCCAGCGGTCTTCGTCGGCGAGGTCGTGGAGCTGGCGCGGTGTAAAACTGGCCTCTTGCAAGTTGAGCAGCGCAAAGCGCACGGCGTTGAGGAGTTTGTTACAAAAATTGCGCCCCACTTCAAAGCGGTCACTGATCAGCTTGGCGGACGGCACGTCTGGCATGGTGCCGAGGACATCAAATTCCTGGCCCGTGGCCGGACAGAGGTAGGTGAAGATACTGCGTCCATGCCGCGCCGTGGCCAGGTCCACCAGGTCGCCCGTGTACGGCGAAATGGCTTGCACAGGCAGACGGATGTCCTGCATGCCGGTCTGCATGTCGCACAGCACGTAGCGCATGGCATCGGTGCCGTAGCGCTCGATGATGTCCACCGGGTCCACGCCGTTGCCCTTGGACTTACTCATGCGCTCGCCTTTGCCATCCAGGATGTTGGCGTGGATGAACACATCGGTAAACGGCACATCGCCCATGTTGTACAAGCCCATGAGCACCATGCGCACCACCCACAGGGTGATGATGTCGCGCCCGGTCACCAGGCACGAGCCGGGGTAGTAGTAGTCCAGACAATCGTCATAACCGTTGTGATGCCCGAGCGGCGCCTGCCCGGCTTCGACGCGAGCGCTGTCGGGATCCGGCCAGCCCAGGGTGCTGAGGGGCCACAGCCCGCTGGAGAACCAGGTATCGAGCACATCCGGGTCTTGCACCAGCCCCAGGGCGCTGAGTGTTGGCAGCACCGCGGCTTCGGCGGCGGTATCGCGCAGGCAGACGAGGATTTCCACCTCGGCGTTGGCGGCCCGTGTGGCCAGGTCGTTTGCTACAACTCCAGCGTGCAGGAGCTCGCTGCTGCCATCCGGCCAGGTGAGGCGCGCACAGCAATCGTCACGCTCAAGATACGGCGCTAAAGCCGTCACGGCCTGTTGTAGCACCGAGCCACTCGCCGTCCCAGCCCAGATGGGGATGCGATGGCCCCACCACAGTTGGCGGCTGATGCACCAGTCACGCTTTTCCGCCAGCCATTGCAGATAGGTATTGCCGTAGCGCACCGGGTCCGGGTGAAACGTTACCTGCCGCCCGCTGGCCGAGCGCCAGGCTCCCTGCGCCGCATCCATCGCCGCCTGTGCCAGCCCCGGCGCCACGAACTCCTTGACGGTGCCGCGCCCTAACACCACGCCGCCCTCGACATCGCCCATGCGCACAAACCACTGTTTGGAGAGATACGGTTCAATCGGCGTCTTGGAGCGATCCGAGTGCCCGAGGTCTACATCGCGTTCTTCCATACCTTCCAACAGGCCCTGCGTGCGCAGATCGTCGACCACGCGCTGCCGGGCCACAAAGCGGTCGAGACCGGCATAGGGACCAGCGTTGGCGTTGAGCGTGCCGTCTTCGTTGAGGATATTGATGCTGTCGATCTCGTGCTGGTGGCGCAGCCACACGGCGTAATCGTTGGGATCGTGCGCCGGGGTAATTTTGACGCAGCCACTGCCGAGCTGCGGCTTGGCCCAGTCGTCGCAGATCAGCGGCATGACGCGGTTGAGCAGCGGCAGGCGAATCTGCCGTCCCGCCCGCGCCATGGCCGCCAGCGTGGTGAGCGTTGGCAGGTGTGTCGCCTGACGGCTTTCCAGCTGGGCCAGTTCCTCTTCCAGGCCCGCCCGCTCACGCGCCGGGGCATTGGCCAGCTTGGCACGGGCCTCTGCAAGGCTCACGGCCAGAGCCCCTGCCGGGTCCGGGTGGCAGGCCACCGCAGTGTCACCGAGCATGGTTTCCGGGCGCGTCGTGGCCACGATCACGTGGGTGGGCTCGCCCGGTTGCGGATCAATCACCGGATAGCGCAGATAGTAAAAATGCCCCTGCACGGTCTCGTAGACGATCTCGTCGTCGGACACCGCGGTTTGCAGTTGGCAATCCCAGTTGACCAGGCGGTTGCCCCGGAAAATCAGCCCATCCTGGAACATCTTATAAAACGTCCAGCGCACGGCGCGGGCGCAGACGTCGTCCATGGTAAAGCGCTGCCGATCCCAGTCACACGCGCAGCCCATGGCCTGCTGTTGGCTGATGATGCGCTTCTGATACTGGTCCTTCCACTCGAAGATGCGCTGCACTAAGCCCGCGCGCCCGACATCGTGACGCGTCTTGCCCTCTAGCTCGAGGAGCCGCTTTTCAATCACCGCCTGCGTGGCAATGCCGGCATGGTCGGTACCTGGCATCCACAGTGTGTTATCCCCCTGCATGCGATGCCAGCGGCTGAGCAGGTCTTGCATGACGTTGTCCATGGCGTGCCCCATGTGCAGGGCGCCGGTGACGTTGGGCAGGGGCATCATGATGACGTAACGCTGCTGGCGTGCATCCGGTATGCCCGCAAAGGCTTTGGCGCTGAGCCAGCGCTCGTAGATGCGCGGTTCAATGGCGGACGGCTCGTATTGTGTGGGCAGTGCACTGGCCATGCGGGCAACCTTCTCCAGAAAGCCTTTAGACGTGCGGCTATGGGGCGTATGGTGTTGGGGCAGAGTCTAGCGGAAGAACCGTGGGGAGTCGAGAGGGGAAGGGCCTCTGCCTCGTGCATGGCCACAGCAGTGCTTGTGCAGAGAGGCGGCCCCGCGTAGACTGGGGTGCCAATCCCTGGGGACTCGTTGGCATGCCGGCGCGTCCTGGTAGGAGACCCTGGGATCCGACCGGGAACCGTGTGGGCAGATGCTGTGCTGGATATTAGACAAATGACACCATGTAAGATAATCACCGCGTCAATCCATCTTTCTATGGCCGACGTGAAGGAACGCTCCATGGCAGACGCAGTACATAGGAGCAGTCTGCGCCGCAGTCTTGGCGTAGGCTTACTCGTCTTGTATGGACTGGGGATTATTATCGGCGCGGGCATCTACGTCGTCATCGGCACGGTGATGGCGCACGCAGGGATGTTAGCCGTGTGCTCGTTCGCGGTGGCCGGGGTGCTCGCGGGTCTGATTGCGCTGTCCTACGCTGAATTGGGGGCACGATACCCTGAGGCTGCCGGGGCAGCCGCCTACGTCCAGGAGGCGTTTGGTTCCGAGCGCTGTGCCCAACTCACCGGGGGTGTCGTCGTGGTGGTAGTCCTGATTAGTGCCGCGACGATCGCGCGGGGCACGGCGGGCTACGCCCGCACCTTGGTGGCCCTCCCTGACGTGCTGATTGCCAGTGGGGTTGTGCTCGGCTTTACGGCCGTAGCCTGTCTCGGGGTCAAGGATAGTGTACGCACTGCAGCCCTGATGACCCTCATCGAGCTGGCGGGCTTGCTCCTGGTCATTAGTGCTGGCCTGGCACCGGTGCGTGACCTCCAGGGCCATGTGTGGGCGCTACTCCCCACTGACCTGCCCGGCTGGCGCGCCATCGGCGCTGGCGCGTTCCTCGCCTTCTTTGCCTACACGGGGTTTGAAAACCTGGCGAACATGGCGGAGGAGACCACGGACGTTGGGCGTACCCTGCCACGCGCCATGCTCCTCAGTCTGGGGATCAGTACTGCCCTCTATATGACCGTCGCCCTGGTAGTCGTGGCCGCGCTGCCGCGCGAAGAAGCGGCAGTCTCGGCGGCGCCTTTACTGGCGGTCATCGCGCGACGCGGCTGGAGTCTCTCGCACGCGTTTGCGGCGCTGAGCCTGGTGGCAGTGGCCAATGGGGTGTTGATCCAGATTCTGATGCTGTCGCGCCTGTTGTACGGCATGGCACGCCGGGCACTACTCCCCGGAGTGCTGACTGCGCTCAGTGCGCGGCAGGTGCCGGTCCGCGCCACGCTGGTGGCGGGAGCTCTGGTGCTCGTCTCGACCGTGGCCCTCCCCTTTGACGCGTTGTTGCGCCTGAGCACGACCCTGACGCTGCTGCTGTTTACGCTGGTCAGCCTGTCCTTGTGGCGCCTCCAGCAGTGCGCGCCGCGCCAGGATCTCGCATTCCACGTGCCGTGCTGGGTGCCGGTCGCGGCGGCTCTTGGCAGTAGTGGCTTACTCGCCGTGCAGTGTGCGGAGGTGCTCTAGACCTCGATCTCTTTCCCGGCAATACGCAGCAAAACCTGCATGCGTTCCTGCTCCGGCTGCGTGTAGAGCAGCCGCGGCTGCGGCACAGCCACACCGGCCTCCAGACGCTGCAGATCGCGAAACACCTCCTCGAACTCCGACTCCGAAATATCTTTGCCCCCCAGACCGCCAATGACACTGAGCAACGGCGGTCGGCCTGGATGCGCGTACAGGGCCGCGGCGATTTCCTGAAAGGTAATGCCCCCCAGACCCGGCGCCAGATTTTGATCCAGCACCGCCACGGCGCACCGTCCAGCCAGAGCCTCCGCAATGGCTGGCGCCGGGAAGGGCCGCAGCACCCGTAAGCGTAGCAACCCCGCCGCTATCCCCCGCGCCCGCAGACGCTGCACCGCCGCCTTGCCCTTGGTGGCAAAGGCATTCGACATCACCAGGACATACGCCGCATCGTCCATCTGAAAAGACTCAATCAGGTCATACTGGCGTCCAAAATGCGTCGCAAAGTCACGCGCCACGTCCTGATGCACCGCAAGGGCATTGGCCTGCGCCAGGTGCTGCTGATAACGAAAATAGGTATACACCGCGCCACCGAGGACCGCGGTGCCCTGCGCCATGGGTCGCCCGCGGCGGATCAAGGCATGCTGCGGGCGGTAGGTTGGCAAAAAGGCCGCCACCGCCTCTGGGGTGGGCAGATGTACCGGCTCGCGGGTGAACGACAAGGTAAAACCGTCGAGATTCACCAGCACCGGCAGCATCACCTGCGCATCTTCCGCCAGACGGTAGGCCATGAGAATGGTATCCAGGACTTCCTGGCAGGTTTCGGCGTGAATCTGCAAAAAGCCACTATCCCGCGCTGACAAAATGTCATTATGATCCGCTTCCAGCGTGATCGGAGAGGACAACCCGCGCGACACATTGACCAGCACCAGGGGCACCCGCCAGCCGGCGATGGTGTACAGCATCTCAAAACCATACAGCAGCCCCTGGCTCGACGTGGCCGTAAACACCCGTGCCCCCGCTGCCGCCGCGGCCCCGGCCGCGGTGAGCATGGAGTGCTCGGAGTCCATGCTGACAAAGCGCGCTGGCATGGCGCCCTCGGCGCTCCACTGCGCCAGCAATTCAATAATCTCGGTTTGCGGGGTAATGGGAAAAGCCGGAATGTAGTCCACATCCGCCAACCGGGCTCCCCAGGCCGCCGCGGCGTTGCCGGTCAGTAACAGACGCTGACTCATCGGACCTCCTGTTCTACCCGCAAGGCGTGCGTTGGACATTCATGAGCGCAGAGCAGACAGCCTTTACAGACGTCGTAATCAATAACGGGGTATTGCGCCGCGTCGAGCGCGATGGCCGCTTCCGGGCAGCGCACAAAACACACCCAACAGCGGGTACAACGTTCTGGTTCGAGCACCGGGCGAAACTGCCGCCAGCTGCCAGTTTTGCGCTCCGGGCTATTGGCCATGACGTAAATACTCGGTGCGGCCTGCGCCGGTGGGGCAAACGCCATGGTCACCAGCGGCACCTCGGGCTGCGCCGCACGGCACACTGGCTCAGGGACGCGGGGCCAGTCCTGCATCCGGGCGTAGACCGCCGCCGCGAGCTGCACATTGGTGTGGTACTGCGCGGGTTCCAGGTGCGTGCCGCTGAGTTCCGCCTCCAGACCCGCCAGGGCTGCATCGCGACTCAGCCCGATCAGGTAGGCCGACGCTACCCCCAGCGCCGTGCTGAGTCCGGCCAAGGTCCGGGTATGCTCGCGCACCAGTGCGGTAAAATCGGCCACGATCAACCGCCCCTCGTATGCTGCCAGGGCGGGCCGTGTAGCCGGGGTCGGCGTGGCATTGAGCAGCAGCGTACACTGCCGATCACAGCCTGCCAGCGGCTGCGCGGCGGGTTCTGCCAGTAAGGTATCATCGGCCACGACCAGCAGATCCGGCTGCGTAATCACGCCGCGCTCTAAAATCGCCTGCCGATCCACCCGCGTAAACGCCGCCATGGGCGCGCCACGGCGTTCCGCCCCGTACAGCGGCGCATCTTGGACCACAAACCCGGCTTGAAAAGCCGCCGACCCCAGGATACGACTGGCAGTCTTCATGCCTTGCCCGCCGCGACCATGAAAACGGATACGCCACATCCTTGTCTCCTTCTCAGCTCCACTGTGCCCAGTAGGCATCGACGTCTGCCTGGATACGCGCCAGGGCGTCCTCCTGGCGTGTCGGCTCAAACAAATGGCGGTAGCGTCCTTGCCCCTGGAGATATGCCTCCACGGGCCGCCGCCGCTGCGGCACATAGGTATGCGTGACCTGGCCATCGATGGCTTCTTTCAGGGCAAAGACCCCAGTTTCCACTGCCAGATGGGCATATTCTGCCGTTTCTGCTGGATCGTAGAGCCAGCCCGTGGGGCACGGCGCATGCGCCAGAAACAGCTTGGGGCCGCGTAACGTGCGGGCTTTGAGGAATTTGTTGGTGAGATCCACCGGATAGCGCGGCGAAATGGTCGCCAGATAGGCCGGACGATGCGCCTGCCAGATGGCAAACAGGTCTTTCTTGCCGTGCTCGGTGCCGACCCTGTTCCGGGCGCTGCGTGGCGTGGTCAGCGTCCGCACGCCGTAGGGTGTGGCGCTGGACATTTGCATGCCGGTATTGCCGTAGGCTTCGTTGTCGTAACAGAAGTACCAAAAATCGAGGTCACGAAACAGCGCACCGGAGATCGAGGACAGGCCCATATCATAGGTGCTGCCATCCCCCGCCACCACGACCACCTCGACATCATCCGCGGCGTCCATCTTCCCCCGTGCCATGAGCACATCGAGCGCATCCCGCACCCCCTGCGCCCCCGCCGCGGCGCTTGCCATGGTGGTATAGAGCCATGAGCCGTGAAAGGGCGTATACGGAAAGGTGGCGAGTAAGGTAAAACAGCCGGCCGCATTGACGAAGATGGTGTTCGGCCCCAACACTTTGGCCGCCAGCCGCAGGGCTTCCAGTCCGCCACAGCCGCCGCAAACTGCGGTCCCTGGAGCGATAAACTCTTCGCGGGCAATCTGTTTGAGGTTTTTGATGGCCTGGAGTTCGCGACTGGTCGGTGTCTCCATGGGACGCCCTTTCTTGCACGGGGGGGCTGCGGCGTGTGTTCTACGCGACTTCAGTATACGGAGGAGCAAAAGCTGTGCCAATGGTGTCATGCCTCATCCCGGCGCGGTCTGCGACCTCTAGAAGAACTCTCTGGAGGGCTGTGGCAGGCACGGCTCTGGCCGGTGCGGGGATGAGCGCCTGCAGGACAAAGGAGCCTCCTGGGTGACATCTTATCAGTCCATGAGGCCCCAGCCCGTGAGATGATGGCGCGGGAGGATTGGCCAGGCGTACGTGTTGGGAAGGCGTACGTGTTGTGCTGGGAACGGCCTTGCGGCCCACTGGGCAACCTCGGCATAGACAACGGCGTGGTGCAGCGGGTCTCTGTTTACGCAAAAAGATCCTCTACGGCCATGCGCCATCCCGGTACTGCCGGTTCTGCATCGGCGATCTCGCCACGCTGGAAAATGACCGGATGGTCAGGGTCACTGGCTTTATAGGCTTTAATGACATCCCGGCTCAACAAGTCCACATCCCACACCACCAGGGTGCCACAGGCGAAATAATCGGCACGTTTCGCAGCCATCTCGCGTTCGGCAGCGGGGCCGTAGTCATAGGCACTGCGGATCTCAACGGCGAAGATCGGCGCCCCTGCGGGAAATCGCATCCCTGTCCGGGGACCGATATGATACGCGGCATCCGGGCTGAAGGCTTCTCGGTGAGGAAGATTGACATGGAAGCCAACGCCATCCGGATAGGCACGTCCTGTCCGGGTACGTCTGGCGTACTCCCGTAAGTGTACGAAAACCTCACCGCCCGCGTAGCCCGGATCATCGCCTGTGGGCGCCATGGGTACAATCTCCCCCTTTACCAGCTCGGCCTTGCCCTGCACGTGGTACAGATCGTCTATGGTGGCGCGTGTGGTGATACGCATGGCCTCTCTCCTTCGTATTGGTACTTCTGAGAGCATAGCATGAGGGAAGGTCGGTTGCAATGCGCGCCGGTGCTCTTCCTGTTGTCAGTTCAGGAGGCTCCTATGACTGGGTAGGAACGTGGCAAGGAAGCTGACTCACAGGAATTTTGCAGGTGTACGTCGCGTGCCCACGGCCTGTGAGGTTATTGCGTGGGAGTGTTGTAGAGGCGGGCTTGCTGGGTTGGTGACTGCCCCTCGGCCCGCTGCGCCGCCTCGGCAAAAGCGATGGCAGTGCGCAGCGTGGTGAGGAATGGCCCTTCCGCGAAACCTGAGCGGCGAAAGTGATCTTTGTCAACCAAGGCGCGGATTTCCGGTCGTCCCACCAGCGCGGCACGGACCTCGTGAATGTGGCCCGAGACCACGACGACGTACAGGCCGTGCTCACGCAAGGCGGTCAACACTTCGAAGCCATCTTCATACGGGGAGGGCTGGACCGCGGAGCTGAGCAATTCGAGATCCACCAACGCCAGGAGCGGTGGCGGTTGCAGCAGCTCGCTTTGGTGGAGAGCGGCGCTGGCGTCTGGGGTGACGATCACCTGATAACCAGCGGCCTCACAGAGAATCTGCAAATTTGTCTGCCAGATGGGGTCATCCTCGACAATGAGGATGGTGGGTGCCGGTTGGGATTCCATGGTAACTTTTCCTTAATACAATACACGACCTTGATACAATACATGACCTTGCTGCCTCTGGGACAAGGGCCATGCCCTGGGCCATGCCTTATGCAACGGACATCTGTCCACGCAGCCGTCTGGCGAGGGCCGCAAAGGCTGCAAATGTCCTGGCGCGATCGATTTTATCCACGATCGTTATCTCAGGCTCCTCACCAAAGCGCGCTTGCGCTGCGTGCAGAGAGGGCTCCCAGACGCTGAGGATCACCACCGGCGCGGTCGGGGAGTGTGTCCGAATACGCTCGACCACGTCGAGGCCTTCCATATTGTCCTCGTCAGGCTCATCCAGGCGGACATCCACCACGAAGGCGTCAAACGTGTGCTGCGCCAGCGTCTGTCTCGCCTCGGCGGCAGAGGCCGCCATCTGGACCTGCAGGCCATGGAACATAAGGGCAGGGCCGAGCACATCCTGCCAGGAGGCGGCATCCTCAACGAGTAGCACGCGTGGGGTCTCGGAGGATGTCGCCACAGGCCCCCCGGTGTGCGGCGTTATCGTAGCTTGCCCCCCGGTAGGCGTCGCCCCAGCGATAGCCTTGCCGTCTCGCACAGCGGGGAGCCGTAGCCTGAAGGTTGTACCTGACGCGGAGGTGCATGCCACGTCGATATCTCCTCCGAGTGTCTGCAGATATAACCGTGACAACCAGAGTGCCAGGCCTAACCCGCCGCCGGCATCCACTTTGGTACTGTAAAATGGTTGGAAAAGTTTCTCGCGCGCTTTCGCCGGGATGCCTGGCCCGGTATCACTCATGTCGAGCCACACTTCGGCTTGCTCGGCACTCATGCCGCCGTGGAGCGTCAATGTCCCGCTGTCTGGCATCACATCAAGAGCATTTTGCACCACGCCGGCGATGATTTCGCTGAGCACATCACGATTGACGCGTACGACCAGCCCGTCCAGAACATCACGGTGGAGGGCAATGCGGGTCGGAACTTCGATATCGTCTAAAGTCGTTTGCACGACCTGCTCAAGAAGCACGTCCGCCGTGCCATGCCGGGCGACTTTCTGCATGTTGCGAAACTGGCTTACCAGACGATCGGCCTGGCGTCCATACTTGAGGAGATTCCCTAGCAGCGCCGTGGTGTGCGCATCCGTGGCCTGGAGGCGGCTGTGGAGCATCTCGGCATTCATAGCCACAGCCCCTAAGAACCCAGAAACTTTGTGTGTCAGAAAGCTGCCAAGCGAATCAATTTGCTCCACCACAGTCACCGCGGTTTGCTGCCGCGCCTGCACTTCGGCTAAACGCCTGTAGGCCAGATCCAGGCTCAAGAGGTTGGCCAGAAGTTCAAGATAGTCTTTGTCTTCAACAGTATAGCGCGGCGCCGTGTCCTGGCAGCGCGACACGCTGATCACGCCCACCACGCCCTCTGGGGATTTCATGGGCATGGCCAGCAGGCGCCGCGGTGTATGGCCCAGGGAGCATGGGAGGGATGCGATATCCTCCGCGACAATGTCGTGGCCCATGTGCCCTGCACCGGTTGCGGCAACCCGCCCAATGATGCCGACACCAAAGGGTAGTGGGTCGCGCGTATCCACCGGGTCGGGAGCGCTGGCGGAAAAGACGGCGGTTTCGACCAGCAGGGCGTTGTCTTCCACGAGATGCACGACGCAGTGCTCACTGGCCAGGAGGGCTTGCGCGCCCCGGGCCACCTGCAGCAATAAATCGCCCGGCTCAAACGGTCGGATGGCACGCTGGGTGAGTTCCAATAAGGTGGTGAACTGCTGGTTGCGCTGGCGACGGGCGGTCACGTCACGCCAGATGGCCTGGACGGTGGTGATGGCATAGGTGGCATCGCGTATGGGCGTGAGCTGCGATTCAAAGGAATACTCGGTGCTGCCATCTTTACACCGCATAACAAATTCCCACGGTTCTCTAGCCTCGTTGCGGCTCACCTGCCGCAGACGCTCTTGCACCACGAACTCGACCCCTTCCTCCGCAATGAGCGCGGTGATAGGCAGGTGCAGCAGCTCGTCAGATGCGTAGCCGGACAGGCGCGTTACAGCAGCATTCGCCTCCAGAATGCGCCCCTCTAGGTCTATAATAAATATGAGGTCTTGCGCATCCTGAAATAAGCGTCGATATTGATAATACGAACGATATTTCTCAATCGCCAGGCCAATGTACGCGCCTATCTCATCCAAAATCTCTACCTCAAGTTGGGTGAAATAACGCGTCTCCTCCGTTAAGGTCATCAGCACACCGAGTATGCCCTGTGTGGTTTGCACGGGGACGGCCATGAGCGAACGCAGGTGATCCTCCTCCTGAATTTTCGTGTCAGTACGCGAGTCATGGGGCGCATCCCAGATCACCAGCGGCGTGGCATCTGCCCATACCTTGCCGGCGATACTTTCCCCTTTGCACAGCCGCTGGGCGCGTGTGGCCACGCCATCGGGTAAGCCTTTATGGGCGACGCGCTGCAGATGCTGCTCATCATGCTCCACCAGATAGAGACTACAGGCCTTTGTCTTAAAGAGGTCCAGGATCGTCTCTGTCGTTTTGTCCAGGATCTGGTGCAGGTCTTGCTCCTGGCTGACGATGGTCGAGATCCTGTGCAGCGCTTCGCGCTCCTGATGACGCCTGGCGTTCTCCATGGCCAGCGTCATGCCAGCGGCAATGGCGGTAAAGATCCGTTCGTGCTCCGGCGTAAAGGCATCCAATTTGTCACTTTCGACATTCAGGACGCCGATGACCTGGCCGCGGGAGTTCATCATGGGGACCGCCAGCTCCGACCTTGTCTCTCCTGAGCACTCCACATAGCGCGCATCCTCGCGGACATCCGCAATGCGCTCTGCTTGCCCCGAAGAGGCTACCGCCCCGGTAATGCCTAGAGCTAAGGGGCGAATGGTAGGCTTCTGTGCCAATGTGCGGTTGTAGAGTGCCGTGGCCTTGAACACGATCTGACTTTGCTCGACCACACAGACATCCACACGGTAGTCAAATGTCTCGCTAATCAACGCCGCCGCCTGACGCAGGAGCGCGTCAAGGTCGTCAGAAGACACACTTGCCGTTAAAATGTCGTTGATCACAGCGAGTTGCTGGGCAGCGTGTTGTTTCGCCTCTAACAAGGCGTTCTGTTGCCAGGCGGTCGCCACATGCGTCGCAAAGGCCAGGGCCAGGCTCTGATCATCCTCCGTAAACAAGCGTTGCTCGCCCTTTGAATACACAGAAATGACTCCGAGGGCTTCCCTGGCTGCTGTCAAGATGGGGGCGGCTAAAGTGGACATCCAGCCTTGTTGCTGTGCTAAGTCACGATAGTAAAAGTCTGACGCCTCCCGCACATGGCGCGAACTCCTGGGTGTTTTCTGCGCCAGCACTTTGCCAATAAACGTTTGGGAAACCAGTTCCTTGGCAACACGCGTATCAGGAGGAGAGCCGTCGCCTGGCCATTCTCGGCCCACCGACCGCTTGATGACCAGATCTCCGGTAGCGGGGTCGCGTAACCAGATGGAACAAACTGGCACTTGCAACAAATCTGCCAGAGCCTCGACGATGTAGGCCAACAGCGCGTCGGGGTCCATCTCCAAGACTTTGCGGGCAATCACCTCGTGTGCCTCAGAGAGACGAGCGCGTTGCACGACCATCTGCGCGCGTGGGGCTAACTCCTGGAGATATTCCTGATGACGTTGACTAAAGGCGTTACGTACAGGGCTCTCGACATTGAGGACACCGACAACGGCTTTCCTATCACTCGCAAACATCGGCACCGCCAATTCCGAGAGCATGCGAAAGCCTGGGCCAATCAGGGGAACATGTGCCTCTGTAGTGAGATCGTTAATGAGATAAGGGCACCGGTCTCTCACAACACGGGCGATCACACTCGGTGCAGACAGTGGAAAAGGCCGCTGGCTCTCAGGATCAATCAATGTCCCGGGCGTCGTACGGATGGCCCTTGAAACCAGCTGCCCCTCCCGGTGATTGACCAGGCGCAGGGAACCATAGTCAGCCCCCGTAAGCTCTAAGGCCGCATCGAGGACCAGGTCGAGCACCTGTCTTAATGGCTGGGAGGCAGCAATCGCCTGGTCCAGTCTTTGATAAATGCGCCGGGAGATCGCTTCTGCCGGATCTTCGTGGGATAGGTCTTGGAGCTGGGTTGCTCGTGCTGTCATCAGATGTCCCTTATCCACATGGCTCAGTCACAGTGCCCCTCACGCTTACTCCATCCTGCGTTGCATTTCCCGCAGCACAGCCGCCCGGTCCACCCCATGCCACGCCAGCACCTGACCAAGCACGCTGCGCTCTTCTTGCAGGATAGCAACCCAGAGATGGGGGAGATCCACGGCATCGTCCTGATTCTGCTCGGCGATGCCTCGCGCCACGCGTAAGATACGTTGCAGGGGTAGGGTGTGGATGATTGGTAGGCTGCTATGGGGCTGAGTGTCTCCCAGCGTCACACGCAGCGTCTGCACCACAGCCTCGAGGTCTGCGTCCATCTGCTGCAGCACGTCATGCCACACCTCGGCGTCCAGCGTCCACAGCGCCAGACAGAGGTGCGGTACCCCGACCAGGGTAGCTCCATAGCCTGCCGCTTCGACCTGGGCACGCTGTAAGGCACGCTGGTAGCTGGCACTCAGGATGGGAGCGCTCTTCGCACCCGTCGCCCGAAAAATCTCCTGGAGCGCGGCCTGGAGTGGGGCGCGCCCAGATGATTGCCTGAGGCGAATCCGATCAATCAGTTCCCTGGCTTGCAACGGCTCCAGACGCCCAGCTTGGATTGCCTGCTGCAGCTTCCGCATCGCCTCCCCTGGCGTGCTCCCAGGGCTTGTGGTCAGCATGTGCCGATATTGCTCATAGGTGGCCTGCGCCTGGGTGATATTGCCGTTGACGGCGTGGCAGAGCATGAGCAGACCATACACCACCTCCTCTTCAGGCGTGCCTTGCAGCAGTTGTGAGAGGTAGTCAATCGCGCTAGCCCAATCGCCACGGCTCATGGCATGGATGCTGAGGGGGTGCAGGATCTCATGATATTGACGCTCCAGTTCCTGACGTCTATTTCGAACCCAGTCGTCGCAGGCTGGCGGGGCATCTTTGAGGGCAAACGTCCCAAGGAAAGGGCCACGCTGATACAGCGTATAGGCTTGTTCCAGGAGATGTACCTCTGGATTCTCCGCTCTGGCGGTTTTCACGTAGTGTTCAAAGAGGGCGACATCGTACTGCAGCTCATCAGGAGGCCACTGAAAGTGGAGCGTGCCACGATTGCGCACACAGGTCCGAGGGGGATTTGCAATGCCCAATGCTTTGAGGATACGGCTAAACTCGGTGTTGATCTCAGAGACTGCCCCGGTAAGCTTACTCGCAGTCCCCTCTCCTTCAGGCCAGAATACCTCTAACAGAGTATCGTCTGCGATGGCTCTGCCAGCATCTACGCAATAACAGAACATCGTCAAAGGCAGTGGGCCGTGAAATTTCAGTGGCTGGGTATCGATGCATACGCTCGGCTGTCCGAAAAGATATAGATCCAGGATAGCCATAGTAAACCCCCTCTCGTCACGGAGTTGCCTCTCAGAATGCCCTCGGTATCTCCTCCGCCCTCCTATAGCCTACGATACTGCCGACGCTCTGTCCATACTTTGCCGACACTAAGCCAACACTAAGCCAACACTAATTTGCTAAGGTTGCCCGAAAAGGATATTGAAGACTATACAATCGTTTAGGGCTAGAGACGACACGCTAATGAGGCCATGACATGGCATCCGTAGTGCCGCCTTTTGGTGGGAATACACCACGCGTGAATCTGTCGCCCATGGCAATGCCCCCGGCGTATGGCTATCGCGTGATTCCCGGAGCGACGTGGTGGGGGACGCTCTACCTGCTCTGGCGGAAGTACCGGGCGGACTTCATGGGAGCGACACCTGCAACCCCTCCGCCTCTCGCACGACCGGGCCAGGGAGTGTACTTCACGGACCAAGATTCCCTGCAAGGGCTCCGCAGCCCGGGTGAGTTTGCTGCCCGGCTTGGCCTCCGACATCGCACGCAGTCTGAGTGCCAGTTTTATGGGCTGGTGGTTATTGAATTTGAGATCCTGAGTTCCATGCATATAGTCCTCCCTCCCCCTGCCTCCAACTGCCGGCAAGGCCTGACGCCGGGCAACGCTCGCGAATGGAAGACCACCGCAGACGTTCTCTTAGATGAGTCTATGCGCGTAACGTACATCGATCCAATGCCTCCGTCCCGTTACTTTACTGTCCCTCTCTAACCATAAGAATGTGGGGTAACGTTCCCATGGCAGCCATCAATTACCAGAAGCAAATTATCCAGACCCTCAAAGGTGAAACCCCAGAATTTGCTGACACAACCTATGAACGCCTCGACTGGAGTGGTGTAGAAGCCGTGCTGAATCTGTACGGGCGTACTTCCGGACCAGACCGCGATGCGATGATCCAGGCCATGGGGCGGATTATTGAAGAGGCGGCACAGCCACCCGAGCTTCTCGCCCAAGTCCTGCTAATCGCGGCCAGTCTTGATATTGCCCAAATTGAGCCTGCGGTCAACAAGCTTGCAGCGACGGCGCTGGCAACCGAGGAGCCAGTCAAAAGCGCGGTCATGAACTATCTGGCGTTTCGCAGCATCTATACCAAAGTTTATGAGAGCACTCTGCTGGCAGGGGTGTGACATAGTACCATCGATAAGAGAGGTGACATATTATGGCTCTCAGTGTCTTCAACCTCGACGACCTTCTCGCCGATCCTCTTACCCTGCGCATCTTCGAACTCATTGCCGTGCGCCGCAGACTCCGTTTCGAGGAGTTAGCGAAACTGCTGGGTAAAGATGTCGCATATCAGGACATGAGTGAGAGGCTAAAGCAGTTAGTGCAAGCGCGTTTGTTGGCTGTCGCCTCGGCACCCATCGCCGATTTTGATATCTACTACGTGACTGCAAATGGCCTATATACGGACCGTCAGCTACGTCGTAGACAGCAGATACCGCTTTATAGAGCTTAACGTCTCCAGGTGGGTAGCGATAGCGATGGCGCAAAGCGTAGTCGAGCCTGTGCCAAACCTCGACCTTGGTCCGTCAGCTATCGGATGTGCTGTTCTACTTACCATCCTGTTTACCTGTCTCTTGGCTTTCCTCAAAGTGGCACGTGATTCTCAAGCCAGTGCACGAGCTTGTGTAGGGTGGCCATTCGTTGCCTACGTATTGATCTTTCTTATTGGCAACACCGTCACCACCATCTTAGCAGTCCCTCTGGTCGTGAAGGCACTGCCCCCAGTGTTGTCATCATGGTTCCCACTCTTTTTTGCGTTCTCCGGTGTCTTTGCCTTCCAAGGAGTCTTAGCGAAAGCCAACATTACGTTCTACGGCAATGGAGTCCTCACGATTGAAGAGTGGATCGCCTTGGCACGCGACCACGCTGTGGAGAGTGCAGCACAGCGACAGAGCGCGAGGGAGCACGCCACCACCATCACATGGGCTCATTCTCTGCAACAACTCCCTCCAGAAGTCTTAAATACCTACCTCGTCCATTATCTCTCGCAAGAGACGGTGCTGGAGAGCGAGGAGCGCGCCCGAGCCACAGGGGCTGACCCACACTTCTATAAAGCCCTCCGGTTAGCTACCGAAAAGCCAAAGGAGGCACAAGCTATTGTCGCCAGCCATCCCAGCACCACGCCTCAACTCCCTCCCACTGCTTAACAGCGGCTCACAGTAGGACGAGGTTCGCTTCCCGTGCAGAGATAATCACCTGTCGGACAAAACGGCATCCCATATGACACACTGTCACCTCTCCGCATCGCCATACGGTCAGCTTCCGCCTCGTCATCTCGTTGTGCCAGCCCGCACCTCTGCCAACGGCACAGAACTTGCTCAGGGAGGAAAGCGGGCTGGCCTGACCACCGCAATCAGGTAGCCAATACCCTCACCTCCGCGAGCATGGGGAGCCCCTATGGCGACACTCTGGAAGCAACGCTATGCCCAACGCACCCAGCGCATGCACAGTTCGGCCATCCGTGAACTGTTAAAACTCACCGAGCAGCCGGACGTTATTTCCTTCGCCGGAGGTTTGCCGGCAGCCGAGACCTTCCCCATCGCCGAGTTTCAAGAAGCCTGCGAAATGGTCCTGGCGGAGCATGGAGCCCAGGCGTTGCAATACGGTCCTACGGAAGGCTATCGCCCATTGCGCGAGATGATTGCCCGCCATACGGCGCGCTATGGGATGCAGGTGAGGCTCGACAACATCCTCATCACCAGCGGCTCGCAACAGGCCCTCGATCTCGTGGGCAAAGTGTTCATCAACCCCGGCGATCACGTGCTGGTCGAACAGCCTACCTACCTCGGCGCCTTGCAGGCTTGGAATAGCTACCAGGCGGAATACCTCAGCGTGCCGCTGGACGCGGACGGGCTGTGCACCGACCAGCTCGCAGCGGCCCTGCGTGCCGGGCCGAAGTTTCTCTATGTCCTGCCCAATTTCCACAACCCAGCGGGCGTCACCCTGGCGCGCCAGCGGCGGGAACAGGTGGTAGCGTTGGCAGCGCACTATGGCGTGCCGATTCTGGAGGATGATCCGTATGGCCAACTGCGCTATGAAGGCGAGCATCTGCCCTCGCTGGTGAGCCTGGATGCGCGGCACCAAGGCGAGGCGCACACGCCGTATGACGGCAATGTCATCTACTTGAGCACCTTTTCCAAAACCCTGGCGCCCGGCTTGCGGCTGGGCTGGATCGTGGCCCCGGCCGAGGTCATCCAACGCCTCGTCCAGGCGAAACAGGGCTGCGACTTGCACACCAGCATGCTGATCCAAATGGTGGCCTATGAGGTGGCGCGTGGCGGCTTTCTGGATCAGCATGTGCGCGGCCTGCGTGCACTCTACCGGGAACGCCGCGACGCCATGCTGGCGGCCTTGCGCCAGCATTTCCCCCCGGGCATCACCTGGACGGAGCCGCAGGGCGGCCTCTTTCTCTGGGTGACGCTCCCGGAACGGCTCAACGCCGCGGACATCTTGTCAGCGGCGCTGGCGGCCAACGTCGCCTTTGTCCCTGGGGCCGCCTTTTTTGCGCAGGGTGGGGGGCACAACACGATGCGCCTCAACTTTTCTTGCATGGCGCCAGAACGTATTGCCATAGGCGTCCAACGGCTGGGCCGCGTCATCGCCCAGTGTCTTGCCCAGGGCTGAAACCTGAGGCGCCACGGGCGGCCCGGATGTCGCGGCCGAGAGGACAGAGCCGGCACACCATATCACGACAACGAAAGGTGGTACACGATGGCACACGAGAGTTGGGAGGCAGTATGGGCACGCGTCCGTGCGGGACAGCACGCCGTGGTGATCGGCGCCGGGCCTCTACCCCCGGCACCACAGGATCTGTCGATGCTCCATGTGCATTGCGCCGAGACCAACGCCCAGGGTGGCGTCATGGCGGCAGTCCAGCGCCATCTGGAGCGTCTTCTCGGCGACGCCCTCTCGCCAGCCGAGCTGGGATCTGGCCCCGCCGGGCTAGGGGTACGTCATCGCCTCCTGGACGACTTGCCTGGGCCATCCCTGGCGGCGCAGCTGGTGGAGGCCTGCAACCGGCTCGCCGACCATCGTCCTGGGCACCTGGGGCTGCTGGTGGAGGCGATCGACGCCGCGGACAGCGCTTCGGTGCGCACCCTGGCGCAGATGCTCCAGCCCCCAGGCTGGTTGCGGCTGCCGCTCCTGGTGACCGTGCGCAGTACGCCGCAAGGCGCTGTGGCCGAGTTGGTCTATCTGCTGTGCCATGAGGCAGACACGGCGGCGGTGTTTGACATGCCGGTGGAGACGGCGCCGGAGGAGGCAGCAAGCCCATATGCGTGGCGAGATCTGCCGCCCGAGGTGCTGCGTGTCCTGCGGGCGGGCGCGGTGATTGGCACCACGTTTGAGGCCACCCTGGTGGCGCGCTTGCTCGACGAACCGGTCGGCGTGGTCTTAGAAAGACTGCAATGGGCGGTGGATGCTGGGGTGCCGCTGGTGGATCGCGGCGAGGGACGCTTCGTCGTTGCGCCGGCGACGATCAGCGCCTTGCAATGCCATCTGACGCCGTCGCTCCTAAGCTTCTGGCACGCCCGTCTCGGTGAGCTGCTGCGCGAACGGTCGGCAAGTGTGGTCCAGACCCCGAGGCCAGCCCCCGTTGCACCCTACCGTGACGTTGACGCGGCAGACCTCCAAGAGGATGTGCCACCCCAGCCACCCCTGGAGCGCTATGCTGCGCTGTTTGCCCCAACACCGCAGACGTGGCCCGCCGAGCCCCTGCCAAGCCTGGGCACCATGGCACCGACCCCAGCCGCTGGTGCTCCACGCCAGCGGGATGGCTGGGCCCGGCCCACTGCGGACGTGCCCGGCAACCCGACCCGCGCCGCAGCGCACTTGCAGGCGGCCGGCCGTGCCGAGGAGGCAGTGGCCCAGTACCTGGCTGCCATACGCGAGGTCGCCGCCCACGGCGATACCCACCGGGCGTATGCCTTAACCGAGCAGGCCCTGCAACTGCTCGACACCCTGCCACCTTCGCGTGGACGTACCATGCTCCACGCCCAGCTCTGGCTCGAACGCGGACGCCTGCAGTGGCACGGGATGCTGGCGGGCGCGCCGTTTACCCTGCAGGATGCGCTGGTGTCGGTCGAGACCGCGACCACGGCATTGCCACCAGACGCTCCAGCGGTCGTGCGTGGCGACTGCGCCGCAGTCAGCGCGGGCATCTGTTACGACCTCGGCGATATGGGGGCGCTGCACCGCGCCCTGGCGGTGTTGACCGCATGCAGTCAACGCCTCATGCAGGCGCATGAGCCGCACCTGGCGGCGCGTTTGCTTAACGATCAGGCGGCCATCTACGTCCGCCTCGGCGACCCGGGCCGGGCCACGCACTTCCTGGCCCAGTCTCGCGCCCTGTTCGAGGGCGTGCTGCGCCAGGATCCGCACGACCGCGTCGCCATGGAGGAGTTGGCAGAAACCGACCACCTGCTGGCCCGGCTGCCGTTGCATGCCCCATTGCGTGCCGGGTGCGAGGCCGAGTCCATCGCGGTGGGCCTGGAGCACGCCCGTGCCGCCGCACAAGCCTATGAGCCGCTTGGGCAGCATCACCATCTGGCCCGGGTGTGGGAGACCATGGGGCGGCTGGCGTTGCAAGGCGGGCAACTCGCCCAGGCCCAGGAACACCTGACGGCCGCGCATACCCTCCAACAACAGCTGGGTGATGTCACTGGCCTGGCACGCTCCACGGCCGCGCTCGCCGATCTGTGCCTGCGGGCTGGACAGTGGGAGGAGGCGATGGCACTGCTCGCCGCTTCTATGGAGCTCAATGTGACCAAGGGCTCTCCCATCGGGCTGGCGTTTAATCGACGTGCCTTGCACACCCTGGCCCAGGCCAGCGCCCAGGCCCCTGGTGCAGACGAGGCGCGCTGGCGTAGCGCCTTGCAGGAGATCGAAGGGCGTCTGGTCCAAGCGGAGTCGCTCTTTGGTCGGATGGCATTGCCAGGGGAGTATGGCAACGACGTGGCGGGTCTGGCCGCAAGGTCGATGGCGTAAGTCCTACGCCTGGCCTTTGATTGGCTGCCCAGGTGCCCGGCCCTGTGCCGAGCTCCTGGCCGTGTCGTACAGACGGAATAGGCAGGGACGGCGCGGGGCCTCTGGCCTCGCGTGTAGGGTGCCATCGGCTGTGTCATCCCTTCCCAGGCATAGCACCAGGGACTGTCCTCAAGCTGGCATGCCTTTTGCTCCGAGTGTGAGGAAGAGGCGTTGCGGCTCATCTGCTGGCGGTAGAGCCCGCTGGCAGGTGCAGGCAGAGACCACAAAGCTGGTTCATGAGCAAGTGAGGTAGGATATGCCAACGGTCAGAGTACTACTGAAACATCCTGAGCAAGGCGAAAAGCATAAAATTTATCACGATGTGGAAGCCCGGATTAGCACGACGAATATCCTCCACGTCACCCGGGGCGGGGGGGATGCCATTGCGGAGTTTCAAGCCGATGCGTACTTTTATTGGGAATATGTAGAATACGCGCATGGGCAACCCTAGAGGGCGGCGGTGACTGCCTGGCAGTTGTCAACCTGTCGGGAAGGGAGCGGTGCATGACCAGACCTCGTGTCGGGTGTGGTCTTGGAAGGTGCGCTCTGGTAAGCCTTGGGGAACTGTTGGAGCCGAGAGGAGCACGGGCCATGTTTGGCAGGCGTTTCTGTGTACCGCTCCCCGGTGTAGATAGGACGTGGCGTTAGGCGCCAAAGGCGTGGAGGCAAACCTCACAAGGGAACCCTTGCTTGGACACCAGACCCTGCGCGCTCTGCGCCAGCCCGCAGAGCTATGCGGGACTTGCGACGAGCAGCGCCGCGCCATGGTGACAACCCAGATCGCGGCGCGTGGTATGACCGACCCGGCGGTCCTTGCGGCCATGCGCACGGTGCCACGCGAGGCGTTTGTGATACAGCGTGCCGTGCGCCTATGACGAGAGGCCGTTGCCCATTGGCGGAGGGCAGACGATTTCGCAGCCCTATATTGTGGCGCTCATGGCCGAGGCCTTGCAGTTATCCACCACGGATCGGGTCTTAGAAATTGGTACGGGGTCGGGATACGCCACCGCACTGCTCAGTTGCCTGGCAGCGCAGGTCTACACGGTAGAGCGGCTCGCCGTGTAGTACTGTATGGTCCTCAGTCGCCTCCGCACCCTGGGCTACGCCAATGTGCTGGTGCATCTTGGTAACGGCACCCTGGGTTGGCCTGAGCACGCGCCCTACGACGGCATTGTGGTGATGGCCGGCGGGCCAGCGGTGCCGACCGCCCTGCAAGACCAGTTGGCCGTGGGCGGACGTCTGGTGCTGCCCGTGGGCGCCCGTCCCACCCGCCAGACCCTGGTCCGTGTCAGGCGGACCAGCGACACCACGTATGCCCAGGAGGATCTGGGCGCAGTATGCTTTGTGCCGTTGATTGGCACCCAGGGCTGGCCCAAGGCGCAGCCTCTTGGTGAGACGTCGGCTTGGTGACAGATTGTCCGTGTGTCGGCGGATCTTTTGTCACCAATGGTCCAGGGGACACGCCGCGTAGTGATTCGATGCCTCGCATCTCACGTAGGGAGACACATTCATGGACGAACATCCCAAAGGCGCGCTCACCTTTATGCTCATTTACCTGGCGTTTCTGACCCTCATCTGGGTCAACGCGTATCTCCGACTCTGGTTGAAAGGATGACGCCACCATGCAACGCCATACTACTTTATATCTTTACGAACTGGCCTGGATGCTGCCCAGCGTGGCACTGCCCGTCGGCATGCTGGCAGCCCTGGCAGTGACGGCGTTTGGGGCCCACATTGGCTTGCCAGGGGAGGCCGGACGCGTCAATCCCGTCACGGTGATGCAGACCGCGCCGTTCAACCAGCCGGGCCTGGTGGAGATCGCTCCCGGGCGCTATGAGGCCCGCATCCTCGCCGGGATCTGGTTTTTTAGCCCGGCGGAGATTCGCGTGCCCGAGGGCTCGGAAGTGACCTTTGTGATGACCAGCAAGGACGTCATCCATGGGTTTATGCTGCGGGCGGCCAATCTCAACGCCATGCTCCTGCCCGGGCAGGTGACGCGTGTGACGGCGCGTTTTCCGCAGGCGGGAACGTATCCCTACCTGTGCCACGAGTATTGCGGTATCGCCCATCATATCATGTGGGGCAAGGTGATTGTCGAACCCCGGTCGTAGTCTGACCGCAGCAAAGGAGGACAACGATGGCTCATGCGGCTGACCACACACAGACCTTTCCCTCGGAACGGCGCCTGACTGGGGCGTATCTCCTGGTGGCACTCCTGGCCCTGTTCGTGGGGGTGGTGACCGGCCTGTTCCAGGCCCTGTCCCATGCCGGGCTCAACCTCTATCCCCAGCTCACGCCGGTGCTGGCGTCCTATTACCAGGGCCTCACCCTCCACGGGGTGATGAATGCCCTGGTATGGACCACCTTTTTTATCTGTGGCTTCTTACAGTTCATCGCCACGCGTGCCCTCGGCAGACCCCTGGCCAGCCATGGCTTGGCGTGGGCTACGTACGGGCTCATGACTGGTGGCCTCGTACTGGCGGCGATCCCCCTGTTGGGCAATGCGGCCACGGTGATGTTTACCTTCTACCCGCCCCTACTCGCCCATTGGGCCTTCTATGTCGGACTTACCCTGGTGGTGGTGGGTACCTGGCTGGTGACGCTGAATCTGGTCTGGACCTACCGTTCCTGGCGGGCCGCGCATGCCGGCCAGCGCACGCCCTTAGCCGCCTTTATGACCCTGGTGACGTTTGCCATGTGGTGTATCGCTTCCCTCGGCCTGGCCGCCGAAATGCTGGGTATGCTCATTCCGTGGTCACTGGGGTGGCAGACCGGCACGGACCCGCTGCTGGCCCGGACACTGTTCTGGTTCACCGGCCATCCCCTTGTGTATTTCTGGCTCCTGCCCACCTACGTCTCCTGGTATACGCTGGTGCCCAGGCAGGCTGGTGGCCGCCTGTTTAGCGATCCGATGGCCCGCGCCTCGTTCCTGCTCTTCCTGCTGCTGTCCACGCCAGTGGGCCTGCACCATCAGTTTACTGATCCCGGCATTGGCCAGGGCTGGAAACTCTTTCACGCCTTTCTCACCTTTGCGGTGTTTTTTCCGAGTCTGCTCACATTCTTCAATGTCGTGGCCTCGCTGGAAAGTGGTGCCCGGGCACGTGGTGGTACGGGGCTGGTGCGTTGGTTTGGGAAGTTGCCCTGGGGCGACCCGTCGGTGACCGCCCAGGTGCTGGCTATGCTGCTCTTCGCCTTCGGTGGCATTGGGGGGTTGATCAACGCGTCGTATAGCGTCAACCTGGTGGTCCATAACACTGCGTATATCGTGGGCCATTTCCATCTCACGGTCGGGACGGCCGTGACGCTCTCCTTTATGGGCATCACCTACTGGCTGGTCCCCGTGCTGCGCGGCAGGGGCCTGTGGAGTGCGCGCCTGGCGTTGCTGCAGAGCTGGTTGTGGTTTGTCGCTATGGGGCTGTTTTCGTTTGCGCTGCATGACCTGGGAATGCTGGGCATGCCGCGGCGCACCATGATCAGTGCCGCGCCGTACCTGCAGCCGGAATGGCACGCCCTGCAAGTGTTGGTGGGCCTTGGCGGGTCGCTGCTGTTTGTCAGTGCCCTGTTGTATTTCTTCAACCTGTGCATGACCTGTGTGGCGTCGCGTGCCCCAGCCCCCGAGATGCCGACCTTCGCCGAAGCCCTTTCAGGGCCCGAGGAGGGCCCGGCCATCCTGGAGCGCTGGCAGCCATGGCTGGTGTTGACGGTGATTTTTCTCGTGTTGGCCTATGCGCATCCGCTCATCCACCTGGTGAGTAACACGACGCTCAATGTGCCGGGGATGCGTGTCTGGTAGGAGGGAGAGGGGATTCCAGTAGGACACGACAGGCCGGCAGGTTGCTGTCGTGCCTGCGCATAAGGATAGTGGTACTACCACACTAGAACCCCCTGGCCTGAGGGGCACTTTGTGCTGGAACCCTGCCCCGTGGTACCCCCGTTGCTCGAAGAGGTCTGCAAACGTGCGATGGCGCTGCCTGAAGCCACATGCGGGGCAGGGGAGAGCCGCTGCAACAGCTGGGAAAAAAGCGTAGGCATGATCGACACCTTCTAAGCCAGATGACGTGCACCAGCTTGACACGTCCCCAAGTACACGGTAGCCTGTGCCCGTAGGGAGAGGCTATCGTTTAGGCACCACAGACAGCACGGAGGACTCCGACCATGTATGCCCCAGATATTCACGCCGATATGATGCAGTATCCCAGCCAGGATGGCACCGCCATCAATGCTTACTTCAGTCGTCCGGCTGCACAAGGACGCTATCCCGGTGTGGTGGTGATTATGGAGGCTTTTGGCTTGAACGATCACATCAAAGACGTGGCCCGGCGCTTTGCCGAGCAGGGGTATCTGGCCATTGCCCCAGATATGTATACGCGTGAGGGTTCGCCTGACGCCACCGTCATGGATGAAGTGATCAAAACCATGTTCTCCGTCCCGGACACGCAGGCCGTGGCTGACCTGGAAGGGGCGATTACTTATCTCAAAGGGCAGTCCGACTCCAATAGCAAAGTGGGGGCGATCGGTTTTTGCTCAGGCGGGCGCTATACCCTCATCATCGGTTGCAAGAGCCGCAACCTCGACGCCGCGGTGGATTCCGCCGGTGGCTTCATCATTCAAGAGCAGCACACGCCGCAGCGGCCCGTGTCGCCCATTGACATGGTGCCCACCCTCGGGTGTCCCTTACTGGGTCTGTTTGGCGAAGAAGACGCCAATCCGTCGCCAGCGCATGCGGCGCGCCTCAAGGAAGAACTGGACAAACACGGCAAAACCTACGAATTCCGGATGTATCGCAACGCCGGACACGCCTTCTTTGCCGACTACCGGCCGAGCTATCGCCCCGTGGCGGCGCAGGATATGTGGCACCGCGTCCTGACCTTCTACGGACAGCACTTGCAGGGATAGCAGGAGCACCGGCTTGATTCCCGCGCGCGACATTGGGTACGCTGCAAGAGCAAGCGAGCGCCTCTGGCCGTGCAGCCAAGGCTTACACCATGGAAATGGAGACACGTGATGGCAGCACCTTTTACGGTGACAGCGACGAATTTTGAGACGGAAGTCCTGCAGTCAACGACCCCCGTGTTGATTGACTTCTGGGCGCCGTGGTGTGGTCCGTGCCGCATGATTGCGCCCTCTGTCGAGGAGATGGCGACGCAATATGATGGCAAACTGAAAGTCGGCAAGCTCAACGTCGATGACCACCCGTCGGTGGCACAACGCTATAACATTACGGGTATTCCGGCGCTGCTGTTTTTTGAGGGCGGCAGCGTGGTGGATACCGTAGTGGGGGCGGTGCCCAAGAGTACGTTGCAGAAGCGGGTGGACGACGTCCTGAGCAAAGCCTAGCGGTCCATGTCGTCAGTCGGGCACCAAGCGAGACGATCTCGCGGGCAAGGCCCGCTCGTACAGGGAGTAGCACGTGTGTCTGCCTTGTGTACGAGCGGGCCTTCTGCGTTGTGGGCTTGGAGAGATGCGGTCTTGCCACACAAACCCTGGAGGTGTGAGGTGCCACCTACCTAGCAACGGCGGAGCGGGGCCAGGCACTTGGGATGCAGCCCTGGCGCTGGGGTATGCCAGTCAACGCACGCCATCCAGGGTCATGCCGTGGTCCCTGGTGGCGCCGATCTGTTGCTCGCCCACACTGAACAACGGCATGGCCCGGACGGCCACCCTCGTGTGCTGTACAACGCCACCTGACTGTGGATACTCTCTTGATGTCCATACACACCACCTCTCGTGCATCATCGTCACGGTCCGCTCCGGTTGCCGGCGGCTGCGGTGAAGTCGCACGCCTCGCTGTGCCCCTGGTCTTTAGCCTGCTCTCGCAAAGCCTCATGGCGGCGATGGAAGCGGCCTTGCTCGGCCATGTCAGCGCCATCGCCCAGGGCGCGGTCGGCCTCGCCTGGGCCTTGCTCTGGCCGTTACAACTGGGGTGTAACTGGAGTGGCATCGGAGTACAGATCTGTGTGGCCCAGGCGTACGGCGCACAGCGCCATAGTGCGTGCGGCAACTTCGCCTGGCAAGGGCTCTATATCAATCTCCTGGCCTGGGCGGTCCTGGTGGTCGCGGGACTCGGGTCCGCCTCCCTCATTCAACTCAGTGGCCCAGACCCCGCCCTGGTGCCACCCGCGGCACAGTATCTGCGTATCGTCTTACTCGGTAGTCTGCCCGGCCTCTGCAACCTGACACTGGTGGGGTTCTTTCGTGGCATAGGGGATAGCACCACGCCGTTGCTGGTCACTCTGCTGGTGGAAGGGATCAACACCCTGTTGGCTGTGCTGCTCATTTTTGGCCTGGCGGGTTGCCCAGCGCTTGGGGTGGCCGGTGCGGCTTATGCTTCCGTTACCGCGGCGAGTGTCGGGACGCTGATCTACCTACGCTGTTTTCTACGTCGCGGCCAGCGCTTGGGGTTCCTGACGCGCGCCTGGCTGCCGTTTGATCGCGTGACCTGTCGGCGCATCGTACACGTGAGCTGGCCCATCGGGGCGCACGCGACGCTCGAAATGAGCGCCTGGAGTCTGTTCACGGCGTGCCTGGCGCGTTTAGGCAGCGTTGAGGCCGCCGCCCACACTATTGCCCTGCGGGTGCTGGCGCTCGCGTATATGGCGGGCTATGGCATTGCCGTGGCCACCACCACGCTGGTCGGGCAGTATCTCGGGGCGGAGAACCCAGCGGCTGCCCGGCGCAGTATGCGTTCGTCGTTGATCCTGGTGCTTGGACTGCTGGGCGGTTTGGGGCTGAGCATCTTTGTCTGGCGCGTGCCGCTGGTGCGGCTGTTCACGCAAGACCCGGCCGTTGGGGCCATGGCCGTGTCGCTGCTAGTCTATGTGGCCCTGTTCCAGCTCTTTGATGCCCTGGCGCTGAACGCTATTGGGGCGTTACGCGGTGCCGGGCACACGCGCTGGCCTATGCTGGCGGTGTTGGTGCTCAACTGGGGCCTGTTCATCCCAAGCGTCATGCTGGTGCTGTTTGTCTGGCACGGCGGCCTTCTCGGTGGATGGCGCGTGGCGCTAGGCACGGCCATCCTCACTGGCTTGACGCTGCTCTGGCGGGCCTGGCGCGGGCAGGGTGCGTCGCCGTCGCGCGAGGCACCAGCACCCTCCGGTGGCATGGATGCTTAGCGGCTCCATCCTGGTGTACCAATGGTGGCGGTAAGAGCCACGGCGCGCGCGCGTTCCTGCGGGGTCAAGCTGGGTAGTCCCGAGGCCCCGGTATTTTTCCTCGATTTGTTGCCGCGTTTTGGCCCCGGCAATCACCGACGACACGCCCGGATGATCGGGCACAAAGCGCATCGCCGCTTGCACCATGGAGCGGCTGGGCGTCTGCAAAAATCCCAGTTCGGGCAGTTTCGCTAAGCCATCCTTGGTCACGGGCAGATGAAAGCAGTCGTAACGATGATCACCCGGCGGCATGGCCACGGCCTGTGCCCCGGAATACCTACGCCCCCGTGCAACGGAGTAAACAGATGACCCCTGCCAGGGTGTATGCCGATTTCCAGAATATCGATGACGCGAACCGCTTGCGCTTGACCTGTGTCGGGACACTGACCGACCTGGCCCGGCAGGAGCTGCAGTTGCATGAAGGCTTGGTACTCACCTTCTACGGAGACGATGCTGACGATCAGGGCCACCCTGATGAGCTGCGTGTGGAAGGGAGCGTACACTACGACCCCGAAGGTCAATGTTGGGTGGCATCCATTGATTGGGCGGCGATCCGCCACGCCTCTGAAGAAGAAACGCCCATCGTGATATCCCGAGAGCGTGCGATATATTTGGAGCCTTAAGTTCTATATACCGTCTCAGCATCAGCATAGCGCAGGCCACACAGGGCACACCTTGCAGGGTCTCGGCCAACTGTGCAGCATCCTGTGTCAGGCGGCGCCAGCGCCCAGCGCTAGCGCGTCCCCCCCCAGCGTGTGGGCCACAGTCCAAAGCTTTTTTTCTCGCCACTGTTATCCCTTGAAAGCCATGACGAACCGCGTGGCCTTGCTCTCGTGGCTCTCCTTGCGGGATGCCTCTGATGCCACCAATTCTCCTTGCTGGGCGCTCCAGCCAAGAGGACAAGACGGGTAGGCGCAGAGACGCCAACGGGTGCCATGTGCCGCGCCTGGCGCCCTGATGGACGGCACGCGACCGCACAACATGCGACGGGCGTGGCAACGGACCGCCAGGCGAGCCGCGCGGTGTCGTCGGGACGTCCATCAGGGCCTCAGGAAGACGCGCGTGGCGGAGGCGACAG
>SXGT01027283.1_pt1 | contig 55313 bp, 51 predicted proteins | sample 3176221 | NCBI WGS metagenome assembly SXGT01 (sample SAMN11356862, study PRJNA531348) | freshwater metagenome | isolation source: freshwater sample F1-120 | place: China: Fuxian Lake, Yuxi | collected 2017-12-25
ACTTCGACAACGAGATCGACATGGCCGGCCTCGACGCCATGCGCGCGCGCGGCGATGTGGAGAAGATCGACATCAAGCCCCAGGTGGCCGAGTGGCGCTTCAAGGCGACCGGACGCAGCATCATCATCCTCGCCGAGGGACGGCTGGTGAACCTTGGCTGTGCCACGGGCCACCCGAGCCTGGTGATGAGCGCGAGCTTCACCAACCAGACCATCGCCCAGATGGAGCTCCACGCCCGCGCTGAGAGCTACGGCGTGAACCAGGTGGCCAACCCGGGCGGCCAGAAGCCGACCGTGGTGACCCTGCCGAAGCACCTCGACGAGAAGGTGGCGCGCTTGCACCTTGGCAAGTTCGGCGTGAAGCTCACCCAGCTCAGCGAGGAGCAGGCGGCTTACATTGGTGTCACGGTGCAGGGGCCTTACAAGGCGGGGCACTATCGGTACTGAGGGCGCTCGGCGGGAGGGCGCTCGCCGCGTCCTCCCGGCCCGGCACTTGACAGCCACCCGGTGTCGTGGATTACACTCCACGGCGCAGGAGGCGTGATGCTCTTCGGGCTGCTGCTGCTCGATGCTTGTACCAGTGGCGACGGAAAAGACGGCGTAGATACTGGATCTTCACCCCCCCCCCTCCGGCTGGTTCCTCAGGGGGCGTGGTCGGTGACCTGAGCGCCGACGCCGCGGCATGCGGCTCGGCCGTGCCCGATCCGCGGCGCTATCACTCGATGGCGTGGTTCTTCGTGGAGTCGCCGCTCGACTTCGGCAGTGGCGGGACCGAGCGCTGGGTGCAGCGCGGCGTGCTGCTTCACGGTGGGGTGGACGAGAGCAGTGGCGCGGTGCTCGACGATGACTGGCTGCTCGACCTCACGCACGCGGGGACCGGCGCTTGCCCGTGGATCTCTCTCGGCGGCTCGGGCATCGCCAGCTTCTCCGGTGGCCTCGCCTGGGACCCCGCCCGCGAGCGATTCGTGCTCGCCGCCGGCTACCTCGACGAGGCCGCGGCGACGGCGGCGAGCGATGGCGTGTGGTCGGCGGAGCCGGCGGAGCTCGCGGCGGGGCTTGGCTGGACGGGCCTGGCGACGCTGCCGAGCATCGAGTACGCGACAAGCGATCTTGGCGACACGACGACGAGCACCGCCGGCTACTGGCCGTCGCTGGACTGCTCGACCACCGCCCGGAGCGTGCCGTGCCAGTATTCCTCGGCCGGCGCGGCGAGGCTCGGCGAGTGCCTCGGGGAGGCGATCTTCGAGCTCGACGAGAGCTGCGAGGATGACCTGTGCTCGAGCGGCGCGTTCTACACCTCGAACATCGACACCTTCGCGACCGTCACGCCGTGCGCGGCGACCCTCGACTGCGACGGCACGACCATGGCGAACGACTTCTACCAGCCGGCGTGTGCCGACGACCCGGTGTGCCTGAGCGGAGGCACGGCCGGCACCAGCGCCTACGCGGACGCGAGCGTGGCGGGACTGGCCGAGTTCGCACTCGGCCTCGATCCCAACACCGGCGACGTCCTGATCGGCGGCGGCACCACGGGCTGCGAGGGCGACTGTTCAGCGTGGGCCGCGCTGGCTGGGCTCGATGACGATGCCGACGAGCACCTCGCCATCGCCTCCGCCGACCCGCTGGTGGTCGTGGACGGCAGCACGGCTACGCTCGCCGGGTACCCCGAGAGTGCGAGCGCGGGGACGGCCGTGCCGCCCGACAGCACCCACGGCCGCCGGGGCGCTGCCGGGGCCATCACGGGGCCGTGGTGGAGCTTCGGGACGCACACCTTCTCCGGTACCGGCTCGCTGGTCCAGGTGGGCGGCACGCTCCACCAGGACCTGGGCAAGGGGCGCCAGCACCAGCTTCGATGCGAGTTCGCGAGCGGCGCGCCGGCGGACATCTGCAACTTCTGCATGCAGGCGAGCTCGGACTGGATCGAGGGCGACCCGGCCTACAGCAACGGGATCTCCGGGCTGGTAGACGGCTGGGACAACGTGGCCGTGTACGACGCGGGCGCGGGCACGTGGGACGGGCAGGGCGACATCGGCCAGCGTCTCTACGCGGCCGCGACCTGGTTCGGCGACGAGCAGGTGCTGGTGTGGGGCGGCGAGGATCCGTGGGGCGAGCTGTCCGACCTGTCGGCCTGGGACACCTCTGCGGGGGCCCGCACGCTGTGGGCGCCGTCGGAACCCTGGGGCGGCCGGTCGGGCGGCGCCGCTGCCTACGATCCAGTGAGGCGTACCGCCTACTTGTTCGGTGGCGGAACCAACGACACCGTGTACACCTACGCTGCGGATCCGCTGGCGGGCGATCAGTACCTCGAGCGTACCGAGGGCACCCTTTCCGGCAGCACGATCACCGCCCACGCGGTGAACGCCACGTTCGGCTACGACGGCACGACATGGACGCTCGGTGGTTCCTATGCTTTCAACGTGACCTGTAGCTCGGGGAGCGAGTGTTTCGCCGAGGACGCCATCTTTGCTGTCGCGACGGAGAGCGCGACCGAGTTGGCCACGCTCCAGGTGGTGGTGACCTACCCCGACACGGGGGCCAGCTACACCATCGAGCCGTACATCAGCGCTGGGCTTGGCGACGGTTTCACAATGCTGTACGCGCGGTTGCCGAGGATCGTCACCGAGGGGATGGACGTGCAGGTGGCGGTGGGGTGGGAGAGTGAGCCCATCGAGCAGGCGTCTTTCACCGATTGCATCGAGAACAATCGAGCGGACGCCGCGCTCTGCCGCTACCGGACTGGCGCGGACGACAGTACCACCCCCGGCGACGAGCGTACCGACCTCGTGATCCTCGCCGCCATCCCCGTCGTCCCCGGCACCCTCGCCGACGCCACGGACATCGCCCCCACCACCAGCTTCTCGCTCCCCGCCGGCTGGCAGGGTGTGGCGCCCGGCTCGCCCGACGCGGCGCTCAGCGCCTTCTCCGGCCTCGGCAACCTCGAGCGCGGCAGCGAATCGCACACCCACATGCCGCTGCTGGTCGCCGCCGAGGGATTGTCACGGCTCACCACGCTGACCTCGGCCTCCGGGACCTCTCTCCCGGTGTGGATCGACCCCGTGATTGACCGCTCGGCCACCGCGTACGCCGACTTCCTCGACGATGGCACCGCGCAGGCCGACTTCGACTGGCTGGAGGCCAACGTGGCCTCGTTGCCGGGATGGCCCGTGAACCTGCTCGTGCTCGCCCGCAGCACCGCGGAGGAGGTGGCGTGGACCGACCCCGCCGTGGGCGACGCGGCCAACGGGGAGGCCTTCCCCGGGTTGGCCGTGACATGGGCCTCGCACGCCGACGGCGTGCCGCTCTACTACGCTCGCGGGACCACGCTCCACGAGCTGGCTCACCAGGTGACCGCCTACCGGCTGCAACCCCAGCCGCAGTACCTCGAAGAGGCCAGGTGGGTCGTCGAGGGCGTGCCGACGCTGCTCACGTGGATGCGCCTGGGCGACCAGCCGCTGTTCTCGACCTACGGGGCAGCGGGCCAGGACGAGCCCTACGAGGCCGCGCTGGCGCTCGCGGCTGCCACCTGCGCCAACTCGGCCGACGACCTGGAGGTTGACGGCGCCGACAACAGCGTTGCCTACATGCACGGCCCCTATACCCTGATGCAACTGTACTGGACCTACCGGGCACACGGGGGGAGCGAACCCGGGTTCTGGGCCAATGTCATCCTGTTCTTCGAGCGTACCGACGGGCGCTCCGCCGCCACCGTGAACGAGCTGATCAGCACGTGGATGCTGGAACCGAGCTTCTACACCGAGTGGGTGCAACGCGGTCGAGCAGGCACGCCGCTGCTGGCGCTCACCCGCGCCGAGGCCGACACCACCGCCTGTCTCGACACCGGGGCCTGCGACCCGGTCGATGCTCTGGTGAGCGTGGAGCAGGTGCAGGTCGCTCAGCTCGGTGTCGCTAACGGGTGCGCCGTCGATGCGCCGCTCTTCTCCAGCGTGCCCTACTTCGTGTTCTGCCAGATGGCGGCCAGTACCGGCGTGGCCCCTTTCGAGGGCTGCGAGGCGACGGCCCCGACGACCATCCCCGCAGTGCTCTCGACGGCGAGCGAGGACCTGACGCTCACGCTGGACGCGAGCGTCACCAGCGAGCCCTTCCCGGCCTACGTGCAGGTCCTCGCCAACGACGGCCTGCTGCCCGGCTGGATACCCACCGCCGGCTACTGGCGCGCCTGGCCAGACGCGGGCTATCGCCGCTTCCTCGTGTGTGCCGACGTGGGCGACGTGGACTGCGGCGGCGACGCCGATGGCGACGGCTGGCCGGCCCGCACCGAGTGCGACGACGCAGACGCGTCGTACAACCCGGGGGCTAGCCCTCTGCCGCTGGCAGACCCCGACAACAACTGCGATGGATGGTGAACCATGACAATCTTGCTGATGGCGATGGGATGTACGACGGCTGAACCGGTTGTGGCCTCCGAGGCCGCGCTCCCGACCGGCGCGGAGGAGCTGAAGCAGGCGCTTCGATCCTTCGACACCCTTCGCGCGTGGATCTACGATCCCGAACTGAACACGGGTGGTCAGTTCACCGACCGCTACGTGGTCACCGTTCGGGCCGACGGCGCGGTCGTCGTCGACGTGGAGGGGCAGGACACGCGCTTCTCGTGGACCGCCGCCGGTGTCACTCGGGACGCGACTCGCAGGATTCCATCGACATCCCAAGATGACCCCCGGTGGCAACCCAGGCCATGGCCCCACTGGCCCGAGTCGGTGCAGGCCGTGCAAGCGGCCGTACAGGCATTCCGAAGTCCCGACCTGCTCTGGAACGCGCGCGACCCGCAGTACTACGAATTCACCCCGCACGACGAACCCGGGCTGTGCGAGCTCGTGCCCCCGCCGGTGCAGGGCCTCCCTGCAATCCCCGGCCACATCTTCCTTGAGCTGACGCCGGGCGGCCGCCTTCGCCACATTCAATACTACCCGGGCACCCGGAGCTGGCGCTCCCTCACCGTCGAGCGCCTCGAGATCAACCCCCCGCTGCCCGACACCTGGTTCAACGCCGACGCCCCGGAACTGGAGTTCCGATTCCCGCGGTTCATCGACGGCGAGCCCGAGCCGCCGCTGGACCCTGGCTTCTACGCGCCCGGAGCCACGCCGCCCCCGGCCTTCGGAAACGAGCCCAACCCCGGCGAGCCTCCACCCCCGCCCCCGGGCGGCGAGCCCCCTCCCGGCGGCGAGCCTCCACCGCCACCTCCGGGCGGCGAGCCTACTCCTGGGGGCGGGCCTCTCCCTGGCGGACAGCCTCCCCCGCCCTGATCGACTCGCCGTCCTCGAGCTGCCCCATCGGCGAGACGCTGACTACCTCCGAACATCCTCCGGAACCACGACCTGCCGCGCATCCACCGGCGGGTCTTCCACCGCCGCCACGCGGAACTCCACGCGGCGGTGGATGGCCTCGGCGGGCGGTTGGTGATCGTCCCTTGTTCGGCACCAAAGTCGGGGCTATCATGGGTGCTCTTGTAGGAGCGAACTGGCCGAGGGCGAGGAGGATGTGCGGTCGGGGCTGCTGCTCTCCGACCCCGACAACAACTGCGATGGGTGGTGAACCATGATTGCCTTCCTGGTGGCGATGGCCTGCACGACGGCCGATCCGGTCGTGGCCTCGGAGGCGGCGCTCCCGCCGGGCGGAGAAGATTTGAAACAGGGGCTACGGTCGTTCGACACCCTGAGAGCGTGGATCTACGATCCCGAGCTTATCACCGCCGGGCAGTTCACCGATCGCTACGTGATCTCGGTTCGTGCCGACGGCGCGGTCGTGGTCGATGTCGACGGACAGAGTGTGCGCTTTTTCTGGACAGCGACGGGAGTCACCAGGGACGCCACGCGGCTCATCCCATCGACATCGCAAGATGACCCCCGGTGGCAACCCAGGCCATGGCTCCACTGGCCCGAGTCCGTGCAGGCCGTACAGGCCGCCGTGCAGGCGTTCCGGAGTCCCGACCTGCTCTGGAACGCCCGCGACCCGCAGTACTATGGGTTGGCGGAGAACGACTCGCCGCGTCGGTGCGAGGTCGTGCCCCCAGCGATGCAGTGCCTTCCGGCACTCCCCGGTCACCTCTTCCTGGAAATGATGCCGAGCGGCCGATTGTACCACATCCAGTACTACTCCGCGCCGAAGCGCTTCCGGACGCTCAACGTCCAGCGCCTCGAGATCAACCCCCCGCTCCCCGACGCCTGGTTCAACGCCGACGCCCCGGAGCTCGAGTTCCGATTCCCGCAGTTCATCGACGGCGAGCCCGAGCCGCCCCTCGACCCCGGCTTCTATGCGGCCGGCGCCACGCCGCCCCTGGCCTTCGGAAACGAGCCCGACCCCGGCGAGCCTCCACCGCCGCCCTCAAGCGGCGAACCCCCACCGCCACCTCCGGGCGGCGAGCCTCCCCCTGGGGGCGGGCCTCTCCCTGGCGGACAGCCTCCCCCTCCTTGATCGACTCGCCGTCCTCACGCCGCCCCAACGGCGAGAGGACGACTAGCGCCGCACATCCTCCGTAACCACCGCCTGCCGCGCATCCACCGGCAGGTTTTCCACCTCCGCCACGCGGAACTCCACGCGGCGGTTGATGGCCTCGGCGGGCGGCTGGTGATCGGCCCTTGTTCGGCACCAAAGTCGGGGCTATCATAGGTGTTCTCTCTGGAGCGAACTTGCCCTCGTTGAAGATGAGCGAAGACCTCCGCCCGCTCACGGACCTGAAGACCGAGGCGGGCGACATCGTGGGACAGGTGGAGCGCACGGGCCGCCCGGTGGTGATCACCCGGCACGGGAGGGGCGTCGCGGTGATTCTCTCGCTCGCAGCGTTCGAGGAGATGCAAACCCGCATGGAGACGGCGGATCTCCGGCGCGCACTGGCCGAGGGCGAGGAGGATGTGCGGTCGGGGCGGCTGCTCACCCACGCGGAGGTGGCGCGACGGCACGCGAGGCCGACGCGTGGGTGACCGCAAGGTCGCCGTCCTCTGGACCGAGCGTGCCGACCGCGACCTGGGCCGGGCGATCGCCTTCGCCGAGGAACGCGGCGGCCGCGCGCCAGACCGCGTGGCGCGAGCCGTCTTGGAGCGCGGGGATCTCCTCGCGTCGCAGCCGGAGCTCGGCTCGCCGGTCGAACTGGACGGGGAACCGACGCGCTATCGAAGGGTCGTGGCGGGAACGTACTCGATCTACTACCGCGTGTCCGAGGCCGTCGATGCCACCGAGGTGATCGTCATTCGCGTGTGGCACTCGTCGAGAGACCCGGCCACGCTGGTGCTCGAGTAGGAGCTCCGGACAGCAGAGGTCGGGCGCACGCCCCGTGAGCTACCCGCCCACCCTACCTCCGAACATCCTCCGGAACCACGACCCGCCGGGCATCCACCGGCAGGTCTTCCACCGCCGCCACGCGGAACTCCACGCGGCGGTTGATGGCCTCGGCGTCTGGTGCCGTGTCGGCCACCAGCAAGCGGGTCTCGCCGAAGCCCTTCGAGAGGAGGCGCTTTGGCTCCACGCCGTGCCCCACCAGCCAATCCATCACCGCGTAGGCGCGGGCGTCGGACAGGCGTAGGTTGTAGGCGTCGGGCCCGTTGGTGTTGGTGTGTCCTTCCACCAGGAAGTAGGCGATCTCCGGGTGTGACACGATCACGTCGCGCACCGCCTCGAGCACCGGCGTGGCGCTCGGCAGTAGCTCCGCGCGGCCCTCGCGGAAGAAGATCGCCTCGGTGATGACAATGCGGTCGCCCGCCCACTCGGCCACCTTCGGGCAGCCGTCGGAGTAGCGCGGGTCTTGCTCGGGGTGGATGGGCTCGCGCGGGCAGGCGTCGCGGGCGAACTCCACGCCGTCCTGGTCGCCGTCGAACTCGGGGCAGCCGTCGTCGTCGGCGAAACCATCGACCGTCTCCGGCATGTCGTCACACTGGTCCACCACGTCGGGGAAGCCGTCGCCGTCGGTGTCCAGGTTGGGATCGATCTCGGGCGGCGGCGCGGGGGGCGCGGGCTTTGTATAGGTCCAGCCCACCGAGAGGAAGGCGCGCCAGGAGGCGGCGCCCACCCCGTCGTTGAGGCCGGTCGCCGCGCCGAGCGAGGCGAAAGCCCCCTGGGGCAGGCGGTAACGACCGGACACCATCGCTTCCAGCGGCCAGCTCTCCGACACCACGTCGGACTGCGAGGTGAACTCGAGCTGGGTGGTGAGCGCGTCGTTCCAACTGTAGCCGACGCCCAGCCCCACCAGCGGGCCGAGCCCGGTGTCGAGGTTGCGGGCCTCCTCGGGGAAGCTCGCCTGCATCCCGGCCATGCCGAGGAGGTCGATGTCGCCCTGGTGCACCTCGGCGAGGGCCAGGAGCCCGGCGCGCGGTCCCGCGCTGCCCACGTAGTGACTCTCGTCGCCGGTGGGGGCCCAGAGGTTGGCCTGCACCGCGAGCTGTGGCATCCAGCCCTTGCCGCGCAGCGCGGGGACGAGCACGCCAGCGCGCAGGTCGCCCGGCGCGCTGAAGGAGCCGGACAGGTCTTCGCCGAAGGCGTGCAAGGGCAGCGCGGCGTCGATCCGCAGGCCGCCGAAGGAGTAGCCGCCGGCGAGGTGCACGGTGCCGAGCGAGGCCAACACCGGCTCGCGCCCGGTCGGCATCACCTCGGACAGGGGGCGGTCGGCGTAGTCGAAGGCCATCAGCGTGTCCCAGGAGCCGCCCCGGCCAGCGTAGGCGGTGCCGAGGCGCGAGAAGGCCGCCGGGTCGCCCGTGGTGCCAAAGAGCTGGAAGCCGTGGGCGTCGATGGCGTGGGCGAGGGTGACGAGGAGGATCATCGCGGCCTCCGGGGCGCGGCCGACCCGCGGCTGCCTCTCGCGCGGCGGGCGACGAGGGGCACCAGCAAGAGGAGCATCCCCGCCCAGCCCTGGCCGCAGCCGCCGCCGGCGTAGTCGCCCTGGTAGTCGAGGAAGTCGGGCTTCTTGTCGAAGTCGCTGTCGGCGGTGCCCTCGTCCTGGTCGAGGAAGCCGTCGGCGTCGCTGTCGGTGTCGTGGGCGTTGACTTGGTCATCGCCGTCCACGTCGGTGTCTGTCACGCCGTCGCCGTCGAGGTCGGCCTTCATCTCGGTGGCGCTCGAGATCCCGTCGTTGTCGTCGTCGGTGTCGAGGCAGTCGAGGATGTAGTCGCCGTCGCGGTCGGGCCCACTGTCCACTTCCTCGCCGTCCATCATCGTGTCGCCGTCGGTGTCGGGGTCTTCCGCGTCGGAGCCGAGCACCCACTCCATCAGGTCGACGAGCCCGTCGCCGTCGCGATCGTCGGTCTCGATATAGCCATCGCAGTCGTTGTCCTCCCCGTCGATCTTCTCCATCGCGCCCGGGTTGGTGCCGGGGTCGGTATCGTCGCAATCTTGCGCCAGCGGGTAGCCGTCGTCGTCCTGGTCGTCGTCGCGGCCGTCGCAGTCCTGGTCGATGCCGTCGTACCAGGCCTCGGTCACGCCGGGGTTGATGGTGGCGTCGAAGTCGTCGCAGTCGCCGCCGCCGTACTCGGTGGCGTCGTAGCCGTCGCCGTCGCGGTCCCACTCCGAGTAACCGTCGCAGTCGGTGTCGAAGCCGTCGACCGGGTCTTCCTCGGCGCCGGGGAATACCGTGGACTGGGCGTCGTTACAGTCGGTGCCGCCGGCCTCCTCGGCGATCCAGCCGTCGCCGTCGACATCGACGAGGTCGTTGTTGTCACAGTCCTGGTCGATGCCGTCGTACGGCCACTCGGTGTGCCCGGGGTAGCGGTCGGCGTTGAAGTCGTCGCAGTCGTCGCCGCCGTAGTCGCCCGAGGTGTAGCCGTCCTTGTCGCGGTCGAAATCGTCGCGGTCGTCGCAGTCCTGGTCGATGCCGTCGTACCATTGTTCCTGCGCGGCGCCGTGCACCAGTGGATCCGCGTCGTCGCAGTCGTCGCCGCCGTCGATGAAGTCGGCGTCGTGGTGGTCGCCGTCTTTGTCGTAGTCAGAGCCTCCGTCGCAGTCCTGGTCGACGCCGTCGTAGTAGGTCTCGGTGGCGCCGGGCTTGACGGCGGGGTCGTCGTCGTCACAGTCCTCGCCGCCCGAGATCGACGCGACGAAACCGTCGCCGTCGACATCCACGAGGTCGGCGCCGTCGCAGTCGTTGTCGACGCCGTCGTAGGGGATGTCAGATTCGGTGGGGTTGACGGTTGGGTCGCCGTCGTCGCAGTCCACGTTGTCGTAGAAACCATCGCCGTCGTCGTCGGCCACGTCGGCGTCCGGTCCGCCGAAGGCGCCGATGTCGGAGACGGACCCGTCGAGATCGAAGATCGAGGCGTGCCCAGCGTCGATGCAGGGCGAGCCCTCGGCGAGGAAAAGGTCGTCGTCGGCCGAAGAGCCATCGGCGGTGTAGGCGACGAGCATCGGGTCGGTGCTCAGGTTGCCACTGGTGCCCGTCGGGTCGCTCCAGCCCACCCAGTCGCCGCCGGCGTTGTCGTAGGCGAGGTTGTTGTAGCGGTCGGTGGTGTCAGTCGTGCCGTAGGCGCCGCCGCCATCGACCGCCTGGTAGAAGATGTTGTTCACCAGCGAGAGGGGACCGGTGGTGTAGAGGTGGCCGCCGTCGCGGCTGGCGTCGTTGCCGGCCAGGGTGTTGTTGATGACCTCGAGCTCGACGGTGCCGTTGAGGTAAAGGCCGCCGCCGTTGCCACTGGCCACGTTGTCGGTCACGCGCAGGTTGGAAAGGGTGGCCGCCGTGTCGACCTCCAGGAACGCGATGGCGCCGCCGTCCTTGGCCACGTTGCCGTGCAGGTAGGCGCGGGCCACGGTGACGTCGCTGGGCTCGGTGGCGGTGATCGCGCCGCCGTAGGCGCCGGCAATGTTGTCGAAGAAAGTGGCTTCCCAGATGGAGAGCGCCCCGTCGGACAGGAACACGGCCCCGCCGTCCTCGTCGGCCTCGTTGCCAGTAAAACGACAGTCGGACACGTCGAGGTCGCCATCGACGTAGATCGCGCCGCCGCTGCCGAGATCGGCCTGGTTGTCGCTGAAGTCGCTGGCCTCGATCTCGGTGTCGCCCTCGGCGTAGATCGCCCCACCGTGCCCACTGCGGGCGCGGTTGGTGCCGAGGCTGGCCTCGTCGAGTGTCAGTTCGCCGTCGGCGTAGACCGCGCCGCCGTGGTCGCTGGCCGAGTTGGAGCTGAAGGTGGAGCCGTCGAAGCTCGCCTCGGCGCTGCCATCGACGTAGAGCGCGCCGCCGCTCTGGGCGGCGTCGTTGTCGGTGTAGCTGCCGTCGGCGTCGACCAGCGTGCCACTGTCGCCGAGGTAGATGGCGCCACCGTCGTTGCCGCTGTTCTGGTCGAAGGCACAGTTCTCGAGGTCGACGGTGGAGCCGTCTGCCGCGTAGATGGCCCCGCCCTCGGCGCTGGCGCTGTTGCCGTCGAAGCGGACCGAGGCCAGCGTTGCGGAGGAGGCTTCCCAGAGCGCGATGGCCCCGCCCTGGTAGGCGGCGTTGTCGCGGACGGTAGACTCGGACAGGCTGAGGCTGGAGCCGTCGCGCAGGTAGAAGGCGCCACCGCTGTAGCCGGACGCGGCGCTGGCGATGCTCGCGTCGCTGATGGTGGCGCTCTGGATGTCGGCGCTCGCGTGACCGGACAGGTAGAAGCCGGCGCCGTAGCTGTTCTTGCCACTCGGCGCGTCGACCACGAGGTCGGTGGCCACGAGGTCAGCGCCATCGAGGTAGGCGAAGCCGCCGTGCGCGCTTGCGTAGGGGGCGGTGCTCACGACATCGACGAGGTCGAGCGTGGACCCGTCGTCGGCGTAGATGGCGCCGCCGTAGGTGGCGGTGCCACTGGTGAGATCGAGCGTCTGCGCGGTGACGGTGGCGCCGCCGGTGGCGTAGAGGTGCGCCCCGTAGGCGGCGGTGGAACCGGTGACGATCACGTCGCTGAGCGCGAGATCACCGCCGTCCACGTAGATCGCGCCGCCACGGGTGCTGGTGCTGCCGGCCCCGTCGATGACGACGGACTCAAGCGCCAGTTGCCCGTCGGTGACCGCGACGCCGCGCCCGCCCACCGGGGCGAGTGTCAGGTCGGCAACCGTGGCCGCGCGCAGGGACGACATCGTCACCACGTCGTCGCTCGTGCCCGGCGACAGGATCGTGACACCGGCGCCGTCGCCGAGGATGGTGATTGACTTGCCGGTAATGTCGATGGCCTCGGGCCAGGTGCCCGCCGGGATGTGGACGGTGTCGCCATCCGACGCCGCGTCGATCGCGTCCTGGATGGAGGCGAAATCGACCCCCACCTCCAGGGTGGCGGCGAGCGAGCGGGTGGCGAGGAAGATCAGCATGGTGGCCAGGGCGGGGGGATGGGACGGAGGATCACTTGCCGCCCCGGACGCGGCGGAGGAGCAGGAGCCAACCCAACGAGAAGGCGGCCGGGGTCGGCGCGCTACTGTTGCAGCCGCAGCCGCCCGGGTCGCCCAGCCACTCGCCCGCGTTGTAGCCGGGGAAGGCGGAGCCGGTGTCGGCGCTGTCGAGCGCGGTGGGGGAGCCAGTGTCGTTCATGCCGCTGTCCTCGGTGTCTAGGATCCCGGTGTCGATGACCCCGGTGTCAGAAATGGTGGAGTACTCGACTTCCACCTCGTCGATCTCGAGCGTGCCATCGACGGTGAAGGTGAAGGACTCGATGCCGGTGGCGGTGGAGCTGAGCACCACGTCGTTCCACTGGGCGACAAGGTTGGCGCCGTCCCAGTCGAGCACCAGGGTGGCCCAGTTACCGGGCTCGGGCTCGCCCTCGATCTCCCCGATGATGGCTTGTCCCTCGTCGGTGGCCGACACGTAGAGGTAGAGCGCGTCGGTGTCGAAGAGCATGGTCGGGGCACCGAAACCATCGTCGGCCCAGGCGGCCTGGTCGGCCTCGACGAGCGGGCGAATGTCGGTATCGTCGTCGGCAAACGTTGGATCGGTGCCGCCGAGCGCGAGGCCGAGGCTGTCGCCCATCGAGTAGAGCGCCGAGAAGGCGCCGTCCTCGTAGCTGACATCCGCGAGCCAGAGGCGGTCCGCCCCCGCGCTGAGCTCGCCCATGCGGGTGAAGGCGAGGCCGTCGGCGCTGGTGGCGTAGCCGGTCGCGCCGGTGGCGGGGACGCTGTAGTAAAGGTGGTAGGTGCCCGCGTCGTCGATGACGACACTCGGCGAGCCCAGCCCGGTGGCATCGAAGTCGGCGCCGGGGGCGAGCACTTCGCCCTCCTCGGTGAAGCTCTCGCTGTCGGCCGAGGTGGCGCGGTGGATGGCGCCGTGGCGGGTGTAGTACACGTGCAGCTCGGTACCGACGAGCAGGTCGGGCTCGGCAGCGTTGGCGACAATCGAGACGAAGTCGTCGTCGAAGTCGGCGCCGGGGTCGCGAGCGAGCACGAGGCCACCGTCGCGGGTGCCGCAGAGCAGGATCTCGTCGCCGTAGCGGGCGAGGTCGGGGTCGGCGAGGTTCTCGGCCACGGTGTCGTCGGCGTCGAAGTCGAGCTCCGAGGCGGGGAAGGGGGCGGTGTCGCTGTCGAGGGACAGGTGTTCGGCGCCGGTGTAGTCTGCGTCGAACACCGACTCGCCCGCGAGCAAGGAGAAGCCGTCGCCATCGGCGAGGCGCACCCGCGCGGTGAGCGTGAAGCTGGCCATGTCGTCGAGCGCGAGCGTGGTGCTCTCGGTCACGACGAGCACGCCGTCGCCGAGGCTGCCGCCCTCCCACTCGCCCGCGTCGGTGGCGAAGGAGGTGGCCGAGGACTCGGCGTGGGCGAGGGCAGCGAGGATGGCGAGTGCCATGGGGGGGCTATCGGTCAGGGGCGGCGGGACTTGAGTCGGCGTTGAAGATCGGGTGGTAGGATCGGACATGCTCAACCTGTTGAGCGCGATGGCGACGCCGTCCTTGCTCCTGGTGGGCACCTACGTGGCTCTGGCAGCTGCCCGTGGTGGGCGGCATGACCTTCGGGGTGGCCGCAGGCTGGTGCCTGTTCGTGGGCATCCCGCTCGCCGGCGAGTACGGCTCGCACTGGGACAACTGGCCGCCGCACCGGTGGGGGAGCCTGGTTGTGTGGCTCGGGCTCCTCGCCGGGCTGGTGGCCTTGGCCCCGGCTGAGCACCGCGCCAGGGCCTGGGTGGTGGCGTGCTCAGGGGCGGTCCCCTTCGTGTACGCGGTCGGCTGGTGCGCCTGCCTGGACTGAGGGCTCACGATGGGGTACATTCTCCGCGTTGAAGCTACACAGCGCCCGTGGATGCGGCCGGTTGACCCACGGCGTCGAGGCGGTCTGACGTGGCGAGTGCGCGTGCGCCAGGCCCCCCAGGGACCTCGTCGCGAGCGATTGCTATCTGAACCGCACGCGTCGTGAGCACAAGGCGGCCGAAGTGACACCCGGAGCCCGACCGAGAGGTCGGGCAAGCCGAGGGGTACGGACGAAGCTGCATTTTCCTCGCCCCGTTGCGGACGTCCGCGGTGACGGCTCCGGCCCAGTGCCGGTTCGGCCAGCTTGCGCTCACGACGATTCCAGTTCGAGCAGCAATGGCTTGCGACGACGAGGGGCCCCCCGAATCGGTGCCGCCTCGCCGTGTCGAGCGACGCCGTATTGCGCCGGGCGTTTGGTGGTCGCTGGCGGTACGGCGCCGCGGGCGGCCCTGGTGCGGTGTGCAGCCGTCGACCCGGGGTCCAGGTGTCGGTTCGCGCCAGTACCGGCATGGCTGCCGCCAGCGGGATAGGCTGCCCTCGCCGGCGGCGACCGCCATCGGCGACGAAGCTGTGATTCTACCCCCCTTCGACCTGCCGTTCTCGCCCGCGAAGCTGTTCGCCCTGCCCAGATAGCGCCGCGAGCGCGGCGGTCCCCCCCACGTAGATCACCGCTGGCGCCTCCACGTCGAGGCTTCCGAGCGTTGCCACGGTCGCGACCTGTCGCGACTCGCCGGGCTGGGTGGCCTGGCTGACGACGAGGGCGGTGGCGCCGGGAGGGTAGCGCAAACACAACAATGCGCCCTGCAGGGCGGGCAGGCTCCCGGCCCCCATGAAGATCACCAGCGTCTGGCGCGGATCGTAGGGGGGGAGATCGACGGGTGCGCCCTCGGCGCCGCGGGCGGTGACCACCGTGAAGCGGTCGGCCAGGCCGCGGGCGGTGAGGGGATGCCCCGCCGCCGTGAGGGCGGAGACGCCGGGGATGACCTCGACAGGCACGGGGGACAGGGCCTCGACCGACTCGTGGAGCCGGCCGAAGATGGCCACGTCGCCCGCGCAGAGGCGCAGGCAGCGCTCGCCGCGGGCGTGGGCCTCGCGGAGCTCGCCGTACAGCTTCGCCTGGGCAGCGGGCACGCTCGCGGGGTCGTGCTTGTCGTCGGCTCGGACCACGCGGCCCCGGGTGAGGGCGAGGATCGCTGCGGGGACCAGACGATCGGCGACGACGAGATCGGCGGTGGCGAGGGCGTCGCGGGCGGCGAGGGTGAGCAGGCGAGGGTCGCCGGGGCCGGCGCTGGCGAGGAGGATGGGGTGAACCCCAGCCAGACGCGGCGGCCTCGGGAGGCGTCCCGCGGAGGCGTCGGTTGTGGTGCCCGACACCAGGCCCTTCGCAAGGTCGGACCACGGCGTTTCCCGCGCGATCTTCGCGAGCTTCGCCATGCGCACCGCCGAGTCGGGCTGCTCGGCGCGGACCTGCTTGCGAAGCGCGGCGAAGTTCTCGATGGCGGCTGGCAGCTCGGCAGGGAGCGCGTCGCGGATCTCGTCGCGGAGACGGGCGGCGAGGCCGGGACCGGCGCCGTCGGTCGACACCGCGACCTGCACCGGGCCGGCCCGGTGGATCGCGGGGAGGTAGAAGTCGCAGAGCTCGGGGCGGTCGGCCACGTTGACCCAGATCCGTTGCTGGCGGGCGTAGCGGGCGATGGCTGCGCTCACGACCCGGTCGTCGATGGCCACGAGGACCACGGCGATGCCTTGCAGATCGGCAGGGGCAAACAGGCGCGCGTGGTGAACGATCTCGCCTGCCGCCAGGCGGGCCTGCAACTCGGTGCCGACGCGTGGGGCCACGACGCTGACCAAGGCTCCGGCCGCGAGCAGGGCGCGCACTCGCTGCGTGGCGATGGCACCACCGCCAACCACGAGCACGTCGCGACCGGACAGACGCAGGCCGGCCATGTAGGACACTGGCTCGGTGGTGGTGCCGGGGAAGGGGATGATGGTCCGGACGCTCATGTCGCCTCCGGGGCCGCGTGCCTGGGCTGGGGCGCCGGCGCGCGCATGCGACCCACGATGCTGTGGGCTTCCTGGACGAACAACTCCGCCTCGGCCACGCGCCGTCGTAAACGGTCTCCACTAGGTTCAGCCTCGCCGGCGGCGTGCAGGTAGTAGTAGCCGACGCCCTCGAAGATCCGACCCGCGTCGTAGAAACGTGACTTGAAGGCGGGGAGGACCTCGTCGTCGGCGCGGGGCTCGGCGTGGTCGGCGGCGAGCAGCGCCCGCGCGGCGAGACGGAAGGCCCGCTCGGTCGCGACAATGGCCCGCTCGGGACGGGCGTGCGCCTCCTCCACGGCGGTATCGGCGTCGCTGAGCAAGAAGTCCGCGCCGTCGACCACCTCGCCGGCACACTCGCCCACGCCACGCACCACGCGGAAGGGCTCGTCGCTACCGGCCTCGCGGTAGGCAGCGGGATCCGCCTCGAAGGATGGAAGTTCCTGCAAGGGCTCGAGCAAGGCCTTGAGCGCGGGCCGCCCGGCGGTGCGCACGAACTCGGCGAAGCTAGTCGCGACCGAGTCGCGGTAGGCCCCGGCCAGCACTCGGACCGCCTCGCCAGCCCGCGCGGCGGGCACCTTGGCGACGGCGCCGCCGAAGGCGAGCCCCCCGGCTTCGCCGCCGAGGATCACCAGGTAGTGCGGCACCACCACGCCGTTCACCGTGCGCGCCGCGCCGTAGAAACCGACGTCGGCGATGGCGTGCTGGGCGCAACCGTTGGGGCAACCCGAGATGTGGATGCGGAGTCGCGACAGTTTCTCGTCGACGGCCAGTGCCTCGAGCGCCGAGTCCATCGTGGTCGCGACCGCGCGCGGCCGGGTGATGCCGAGCTTGCAGGTGTCGGCGCCGGGGCAGGTAATGGGGTCGGCGATGCCGTGCGCACCAGCGCTCCCGAGGCCGAGGGCGGCGAGTCCCTCGCGCAGCGCCGGCAACCGGTCGGTCGACACGAAGCGCACGAGGAGGCCCTGCTCGGGCGTGATGCGCGTGGTGTCGCCGACCTCCCGGGCGAGGAGCGTCGCGAGGCCGCGGAGCTGCGCCGGGGACAAGTCGCCGCGCGGGACACGCACCTTCACCGCCACGTAGCCGGGCTGTCGCTGGGGGATGACGTCGGGGCCGTGGGCCTCGGCGGTGCCCGCGGGGAAGAGGGGCGCGTCGGCCACGGCCGGCAGGGGCTCGGTCGCGACGGGCTCGGTCAACGCCGCCACTTCGGCGCGGAAACGCTCGATCCCCCAGTCGGCGAGCAGGAACTTCAGCCGCGCGCGGGCCCGGTTCTTCTTCTCGCCGTGCCGCGCGAACACCCGGAGCACCGCTTGGGTGAGGCTCGCGATCTCCTCGGCCGGCACGAAGTCCGCGAGCACCTGGGCTTCCATGGGCACCGCGCCGAGGCCGCCCCCGGCCCGCACCTCGAAGCCGTCCTGGCCGTCGCGACGCCGCGCCGTGAAGCCGAGGTCGTGGATGCGCGCGAGGTTCCAGAGCGGGTCGTCCACGCTGGCGAAGCTGATCTTGAACTTGCGGCCGAGCGCCTGGCCATCGGGGTGCCGCATCGCGAAACGGGCGAGGCGGAGCGCATGCGGCGTCACGTCAAAGGGCTCGGCGACGACGCCGCTGTTGGCGGCGGCGGTGACGTTGCGCACCACGTTGCCGCAGGCCTCGCGCGCGCTCATGTCGGCGGCGTCGAGGTCGCGGAGGAGGCCGGGCGTGCTCGGCAGGCGCACGAAGTGCACCTGGATGTCCTGGCGCGTGGTGAGGTGCGCCACGCCAGAGCCGTAGGTCTCGGCGATGTCGGCGAAGGCGGCGAGCTGCGCGGGGCTGATGAGCCCGAGCGGCAGCTTGCTCCGCATCATGTGCACGCCGTCCTGGCGCTGCCCGTAGATGCCGTGCCGCAGGCGCCGTTCCACGAACACGTGCTCCGGCACCAGGCCCTGCCGGTAACGGTCGATCTGGGTGGACAGCTCCTCGATCTCGGCGAGGACGGCCGGGCGGGTGCCGGCGACGCGGAAACTCATGGGGAACTCCGGCGGTGAAGGCCGCACTCGGTCTTGGCGAGAAGGGCCCAGCGGCCGCCACGCTCGTTGGTCGACGGTCGCGTGCAGGGCGCGCAACCGATGGAGCGGTAACCGCTCGCGAGGAGAGGGTTGGTGGGGACGCCGTGTCGCGACAGGAAGTCGTCGACCTCCGCGCGCGACCAGCCGAGCAGCGGGTTGACCTTCCAGAGCCCGAAGCGGAGATCCCACTCCACTGCGGCGGCCAGGGCGCGGTCGGCCGTCTGCTCGGCGCGGATCCCGCTCACCCAGGCCTCGAAGCCGCCGAGGAGCTGCTGCAGGGGTTCCACCTTGCGAATCGCACAGCAACGGTCGGGTTCCGTGGCGTGGAGCGGGCCCGGGTCGATGGCGGGGCGCACGGCGTGCACCTCGATGCCGAAGTGCCGCTCCACCTGGTGCCGAAAGGCCAGCGTCTCGCCGAAGTGGCAGCCGGTGTCGAGGAAGTACGTCGGCAGCGCGAGCCCTTCCTGGCGGAGCAGCTCGAGGATGCAGAGGGTCTGGGGGCCGAGCGCGGACACCAGCGCGGTCCTGTGGCCGAACTGCGCCACGGTGGCGCGCAACAGCTCGCGCGCGTCGCCGACCGCGAGGGGGATGGGTGCAGACACTGTGCCTCCGGGGACATGGCCGCGCCGGAGGCTGTCCCCCGGCTCTCGGCCGGGGGAACTGGGGGATCTAGGCTATGATCCCGCGTTCGCCCCGGCCCGGGCACAACAGCAGCAACAGGTGCAGCTGGAGGCGGAGGCGAGGGCGAAGGAGATCGACATCGAGACGTGACGATAGCCCGATGTGCCTGCGAGGCGCAAGTGGGGGCGGCTACCAGCGCTCAACCGGCTGACGGCGGTGGCATCGCCCGCGGGAGGGCAGCGCAAACAGGCGCTCAACGTGAGCTACAAGCTCCGAACTGCCCGCAGCAAGGCGTGGTGCAGCGCGTGCCCGCCGCGATGGGCCACGAGCTTCACCAGCGGGCGCCCGGGCACCAGCGCGAGGTCGCCCACGGCGTCGAGGGCCTTGTGACGGGCCACCTCGTCGCTCGCGCGGATGCCGCCCTGGTTCATCGGGCCCGACTCGTCGTAGACCACGGTGTTCTCCAGCGAGGCGCCGCGGGCGATGCCGAGCGCGAGCAAGCGCTCAGCGTCGCGACGGAAACCGAAGGTGCGGGCCCAGCCGAGCTCGCTGGCGAAGCTGCCGTCGACGATGCCCGACCAGCGCTGCGCACCAATGGAAGGGTGCGGGAAGTCGACCCGAACGTCGACCTCGAGGGCGCGACAGGGGTGCAGCTCGGCCCAGGATCCCCCCTGCTCCACGCGAACCGGGCGGTCCACCGTCCACGTGCGCGCGGGCACCGGCAGGGTGCGCACGCCGGCCTGCGCCAGCGCCCCGATCCAGCCGAGCGCGGCGCCATCGAGGATGGGGAGCTCGTCGCCCTCGACGATCACGTCGATGTTGTCGATGCCGGCGCCCACCGTGGCCGCGAGGAGGTGTTCAACCAGCGCCACGCGGACCTCGCCGACCCCGAGGGTGGTGGCCAGCGTGGCATCGACCACGTGATCCACGTCGGCCGGGACCACGACGCCGCCCACCAGGAACCGACGGCCACTGTCGGCCGGGGCGGGAGACAAAACCACGCTCGTGGGGAGCCCAGTTCGCAGGCCGATTCCGGCCACGCGATGGGCACGCGCGAGGGTGCGTTGGAGGATCACTGGCGGCTCGCCGGGGGAAGGCCGGCCACGCTATCTCCCACGGCAACGCCGTGCGCCAAAAACCAGCCCTGGTTGGCCTCGATGGCGTACATCGCCGGTTTCCGGGAGGGGGTGAGCGCCGTGGAGAGCGGCACCATGTCGCTGATCGAAACGATCCGCCCGTCGGCACCGACGAACGCGATCGACAGCGGCAACGGCGTGTCTTTCATCCAGAAGTACCGGGGGGCCGCCTCGGGGTACACGAAGACCATGCCGTCGTCTACCCCCAACTGCGTGACGCCCATCAATCCCTGCTCCCGCTCGCTCGGCTCGTCGGCCACGTGCACGCTGAGCACAGCGCTCGCAAACATCAGTTTCACTCGAACATCCCGCCCCGGGTGAAGCCCACGAGCTTGGCCCCGGCGTGGGTGAGCACCCGCCCCTGGGGGGTGCGCTGCAGGAGCCCCTCTCGGATGAGGAAGGGCTCGTAAACCTCCTCGATGGTGTCGGACTCCTCGCCGATCGCCGCCGAGAGATTGCTGAGGCCCACCGGCCCGCCGTCGAAGCGGAAGGCGATGGTGTGCAGGATCTTGCGGTCCATCGCGTCGAGGCCGCGTGCGTCGACCTCCAGGCGGTCGAGGGCCCGGCGAGCGAGATCGAGGGTGACAATGCCTTGCTCGACCTGTGCGAAGTCGCGGAGGCGACGCAGGATACGATTAGCGATGCGCGGCGTGCCGCGGCAACGCGTGGACAGCTCGTCGAGCGCGTCGTCGTGCACCGGCAGGGCGAGGCGCTCGGCGCTGCGAAGGAGGATGAGCCGGAGCTCGGGCGGCGAGTAGAAGTCGAGCACCGCGCTGATGCCGAAGCGGGCCCGCAGCGGGGAAGTGATGAGACCGGAGCGCGTGGTGGCGCCGATGAGCGTGAAGCGCTTGAGCCCCACCGAGATCGTGCTGGCACCGGCGCCCGTGCCCGTGATGATGTCGAGCCGGTAGTCCTCCATCGCCGGGTAGAGGATCTCCTCGACCACGCGGTTGAGGCGGTGGATCTCGTCAATGAACAGCACCTCGCGGGGCTGGAGACTCGTGAGAATGGCCGCGAGGTCGCCCGCGCGCTCCAGCGTGGGGCCGGCGGCCACCCGAATCGTGACGCCGAGCTCCTCGGCGATGATGTTGGCGAGCGAGGTTTTTCCGAGGCCGGGCGGGCCGGAGAGCAAGACGTGGTCGAGCGATTCCCCGCGTTGCAGGGCCGCGCGGATGTACACGCGCAGGTTGTCTTTCACCCGGTCCTGGCCCACGTAGTCGCCGAGCCTACGCGGGCGTAGCGCCGGGTCGGGGGCGTCGATCTCGCTGGGATCCACGAAGCGACTCACGGCCGCGTGCTATCCCGATCGCGAGCTGAACGGGAGTTCAGCGACCCCTCGCGAGCCGTTCGAGGGCCAGCGTGATGCGCTCGGGCAAGGGGGCCTCGGACTTGCCAATCTCGGTGATGTGGGCCGCCGCGAGGTCGATCTCGGCCTTGCGGTAGCCCAGCTGGGCGAGGGCGAGGGCGAAGCTGTCGTCGGCGCGCGCGGTGTTGGGCGGTGGAACCACGGCCCCCGCGGCGATCTTCCCCTTGAGTTCGAGCACGATGAGCTCGGCCGTTTTCTTGCCGATGCCCTTCACCGCCGAGAGGGTGCGCACGTCGCCGGTGTTGATCGCCGTGGCGAGCTGGTCGACCGTGAGGCCGTCGAGCACCGGCAGGGCCTTGGCCGGACCGATGCCCGAGATCGAGATGAGGCGGATGAACGCGGCACGTTCCTCGCCAGTCGCGAACCCGTAGAGCTCGAGCGTGTCCTCCGCCACCTGCGTGTACACGTGGAAGGTGGCCTGGTCGCGCGCGTCGCGGATGGTCCTCGGCGCGCACCAGAGCTCATAGCCCACGCCGCCCACGTCGAGCACCACGCGGTCGGCCCCGCGCTCCACGATCTCGCCGCGCAGCCGCGCGATCACGGGATGGCCCCGGCACGGCGCGCGATCTCGGTCCACATGTCGCGACCACGGGGCCGCTTGGTTGACCTGGCGGCTGGCACCAGGGCGTGGTTGTGATGCGTGATGGCGATGGCGATGGCGTCGGCCTCGTCGGCCACGCGGGGCGACTCGCCGCAGAGCACGGTGACCATCCGGCCCACTTGGGCCTTGTCGGCGGCGCCGTTCCCGGTGACGGTCTTCTTGATAGAGCTGGCGTTGTAGGTAGATAAAGGCAGTGCTGCCACCGCGAGCATCGCCACGCCGCGCGCTTGCCCGAGCACCAAGGCACTCGCCGCCGACTTGTGGGCGAAGATCTCCTCCAGCGCGGCCGCACAGGGCCCGTGGGCGAGGACGACGTCGCGAAGTCCCTCGTGGATGACCCGTAGGCGGGTGGGCATCGGGTCGTCGGGATCGGTCAGGATGACGCCCGAGGCCACCACGACGAATCGATTGGCCTGCCGCTCGACGATCGCCCAGCCGGTACGCCTGCTGCCGGGGTCGATGCCGAGGACACGCATTTACCCGTCAAGAGTAACCGCGATTGGCGGCCTCTGGGCCCCGCGGGCTACGCTCCGGGCCATGTTGTTGCCGCTGCTCCTTGGCCACGCTCTCGCCGCCTCCACGCCCGACGTGCTGGTGGTGGGCGTGCACGTGCCGGGCCTGGTGGGCGAGGCGGCCAACCAGGCGGCCGCCCAGTTGGAGGAAGCGCTCGACGCCTCCGGCAAGGCGGAAGGCCTCGCGCCGGTCGAGGTGAGCAGGCGCATCCGCGGTCGCGAGAGCATCGTGCTGGAGACCTTCGCCCTCGGCCCTGGTCGCGAGCGCCTGAAGGAAGCCCGACTGCTCTACGATCGCGCCCAGATCGATGAAGCGGGGCCGGTGGTCGACGAGGCGATCACGATGTTGTCGAGGGGCATGGCGGTGTCGACGAGCACCCGCGAGCTGCACGAGGCCCTCGTGCTGTCAGGCATGACGCGCCTCGCCACCGGCGACGAGAGCGGCGCCTCGGCGCAGTTCCGCCGCGCAGCCACCCTCGACGTCGACCGCGAGCTCGACCCGGTGAACTACCCGCCCCGGGTGATCGAGCTGTACAATGGTGCTCGTGCCGACGTGGCGAAGAAATCCCCAGCCAAGGTGAGTATTCAGACGTCGGTCGGCGCGACCGTCTTCGTCGATGGCAACGACATCGGCGCGGCCCCCACCGGCACGATCAACCTCGTGCCCGGCGAGCATTTCGTGCTGGTACGGGCGGCCGGCGGCGCGGCCCGCTTCATGCTGGTGACGGTGGCGCCGGGTGAGGAACGCGTGGTGGATGTCGCCCTGCAAACGCAGGGGCTGGGCATCGCGCTGTCCGACAATGCGGGCAAGTCGCGACAGATGCGCGACCTGTACCGCGCGCTCGGCGAGTACGACGAGAAAGGTACTGTCTTGCTCGCGGGGCAGCTGCCCGATGGCCAGGTGGGGGTGCAGCTGTACTCGCCGGCCAGCGGCAACTTCTCACGCGCCGTCACGGGCGAGGCGGGCGACGACGCGGTCGTGGCCATCACCGAGCTCGTGCCCACCGTGGTGGGCTACCTCGCGGAGAGCGGCGACATTCGGGCCGACCGGGTGGGCGCCCAGGTGCTCGCCCTCGACGTTGGCGCCAACCCGGTGCTCGCCGGCTTGCTCTTCGATCCCCCGCCCATTGGCGACGGCACCACCACGGTGGTCACCGAGCAGAAAGGTGTCCCGTGGTGGGTGTGGGCGGGCACCGGCGCGGTGGTCGCGGGCGCGGGCGTCACCGTGGCGGTGGTGCTCACTGGCGACGGTGGAGGCGGCGGCAGCACCGAAGATCCCGACCAGGGCACGATTATCTTCGGCCCCGTCCCCTAGGCGCTACCCCGCCAGGCGCCCCCGGCGGCGATCTCCACCAGCGTCCGCGTCGCGACCGGCAAGGGGCGTAGGGCCACCTCCAGGGCACCGAGGACACGCTCGTTCCGGGCCTCCCGCGCCAACGCGGCGGCGTCCGGACGACCGCCAGCGATCCACGTGCGCTCGCGCTCGTTGGCCCATCGCCACGCGGCGTCGGGGGCGTGCACCTCGGCTGGGGCGCCCGCCTCGGCAAAGAGTCGGCGCGCGCGTGGCACGTGGTAGCTCGCGGTGAGCACGAGCCCCCGGCGACAACCGCGCTCCAGGAAGAGCGCGGCCCCCAGGGCGGCCTCCTCCCGCGTCGACCTCGTCTGGGAGCGGGCGATCACCCGCTGCGGCGGCACGCCCAGCTCGGCGAGCATGTCGGTGACGAGGTCGGAGCCGGAGCGGTCCTGCCCGCGTAGGCGGGCCTCAAGCGTGGCCACGAAGGCGGCCCCGGCGCGCACGGCGGCAGCGGCACCCGCGGCGCGGGCACCGAGCTCGGCGCGCGCGCGCACCGGGTCGGCCCGCAGCTCTTTCCCGAGGATCAAGACGCCGTCGAAAGGGAACACGCCCGGGGCCTAACGTCTCCGTGGGCAACATCCGATCCCGGGGCAGACAGAGGCTCTCCCCCATGTTCCTCGCCGCGCTTTCCCTCGAAGTCGAGATGCCGGAGGTCGAGGTGCGCGCCACACCCGGCGGTCGGCAGGTGTATGCCTCGCTGCCCGACCTGATGGGCGCTGAGATGGCGCTCGAACGCTACGGCATCGATCCCCGTGACGCCAGCGTGATCTCCGTGAGCACCGGAGAGGGCGCCACGCGGCTGGACTGGTCGGAGCTGCAGGGCGGTGACGTGCGTCTCCGCGTGCAGAAAGGGGGCGAACACTCCTTGTGCACCACCTCCGTCGACGGTGGGGTGTGGAGCGGCGGCAACAACGTCATGATCTACGACCCCACCCAGGGGCGCGAGGACGACGTGGCCGCCACGCCGGGCTTCATGCTGGTGGAAGACAACCCCGCGATCGGCGCGCTGGTGTCGCTCTCGCCGGGCGACTCGGTGACGATCATGAACCTCAAGCGCGAGGGGAAGCTCCTCCGCGAGGTGGTGAGCGTGACACGGCCCTCGGGCACCGTCAGCGTGGAGCGCGCGCCCGACGGCGAGCGGATCTGTTTCCTCCGTCCGGGGGCCTAGCGCCACGCGCCGCACACCCGGATAGCGCCGGGGCATGCACGCCTCCGCCGCCGCTCGCGCTGCCTTCGATGCCTGGAACGCCGAGCTCGCTACCAACGCGCTCGACGCCGACCCGCACTTCCTCGCGCTCTTGTCGCAGTACGGTCGCGACGCAGATGCGCCCCGCTGCTTCGGTGCGCTTGTATCGGGCGAGCTCGACGCACTGGCCCGCGAGACCAATCGCGATGAGAACCTCCCCCGCCTCGGACGCTACGACGGCTCGGGCAATCGCACCGAAGACGTCGTGTTTCACCCTGGATATCACCGCATCGGCAAGCTGGCCTACGCCACCGGCTTGATGGGGAACTACGCCCGCCCGGGTCGCGAGCTCGACACGCTCGCCCACGTGTACTTGCTGGGCCAGGACGGCGAGGCGGGCCACACCTGTCCCTGGGCGTGCACCGCCGGGCTCGTGAAGATCCTCCAGGCGGCCCACGCCGATGGATCGAGCGCGCCGGGCGACGTGACGCCCGCGATGGCCGAGACCTGGCTCGCGCGCCTCTACGACCCCGACTACGACACGCATTTCCACGGGTCGCAGTTCCTCACCGAAGTGCAGGGGGGCTCCGACGTAGGGTCGAATGCTGTGGTGTCGCGACTTGACGGAGACCGCTGGCGCATCACCGGCGAGAAGTGGTTCTGCTCGGTGGCCGACGCCCAGATGTTCCTGGTGACGGCGCGTCCCGAGGGGGCCCGCGAGGGCACCGGCGGCCTGGGAGCCTACGCCGTGCCGAGGTTCAAAGCCGATGGCACGCCCAACGACTTCCGCATTCGACGCCTCAAGTACAAGCTCGGCACCCGCTAGATGGCGAGCGCGGAGATCGACTTCGAGGGTGCGGAAGGCTGGCGCGTCGGCGACTTCCGGCGCACCGTCGAGATCGTGCTCAACACCTCGCGGCTCTACAATGCGGTGGTGGCCTGCGCGATGCTCCAGCGGGCCTGGCGGGAGGCGGAGGGCTACGCGCGGCACCGCGGTGCGTTCGGGCGTCCCATCAAGGACTTCGCCGTGATCCGCATCATCCTGGCGCGCCTGTGGACCGAGGCTTGCGCGGCCCGCGCGTCCACCTTCTGGCTCGCCGACATGGCCGACCGGGTGGCCACGAGGCGGGCGGGCGCCGAGGAGCCGGCCGCCCTCCGGATGCTGGTGAACCTCAACAAGATCTGGACCGCGCTCGCCTGTCCGGCCGGCGTGCGCGACGCCATCGAGGTGCTCGGGGGGAACGGCGCGATCGAGGACTTCAGCGCTCTGCCGCGGCTGCTTCGCGACAGCATCGTGATCGAGGCCTGGGAGGGCGGGCACGGCGTGCTGTGCGCCCAGCTCTTGCGTGACAGCCAGCGTCTCCGCCTGCACGAGCCGATGTTTGCGGTGCTAGAGGCCCGTCTCGGGGAGCTCGCCGACATCCGCGCCCGCTGGGCGGCGGTCGTGGCGCGGCCGGAGAGCGAGGCCAGCTGGTACTTCCGGCAAGTCGTGGAAGACCTGCGGGTGGTCGTCCAATCGAGGCTCCTGTCGCTCGAGGCCGACCCACGCGTGGTCGCCGCCGGGGCACACCTCGGCCGCTACGGCGCCCGGGGTTACGATCCGCTGGCGGACGAGGGGCTCGCTGCCCGGGTAAACGTCCTGCTCAGCTAGCCCGCGCGCACGACGCGGTTGCGACCCTCCCGCTTGGCCACGTAGAGCGCGTCGTCGGCCCGCTCGACCAGTCGCAGGGCGTCACGTTCGCCCGGCTCTGCGGCCGCGACGCCGATGCTGACCGACACCTGTAGGCTGCTGGCCTCGGCACCGCTGCGCCAACCCTCGATCGCGCGGCGACAGCGCTCGGCGGCGATGCTGGCGGCCTGCTCGTCGGTGCGGGGGAGCACGACCATGAACTCCTCGCCCCCGAGGCGAACGGCAATGTCTGCGTCGCGACAGCACGCGCGGAGAGTCTGCGCGACGCCCGCGAGCACCCGGTCGCCCATGGCGTGACCGTAGCGGTCGTTCACCTGCTTGAAGTGGTCGACGTCCACCACGAGCACCGACGTGGCCGAGGGGGCTCGGGCACCCATCGACAAGGTCTCGAGGAGCCGTTGCAGCCCGAACGCCCGGTTGAACAGCCCAGTGAGCCCGTCGAGGGTGGCGCGGTCGAAAAGCACGATGTTGGCGAGGGCCTGGCCGAGCACGTTGCCGAAGACCGAGCAAAGCTCGTCGAGCTCCACGGGCACGGAGACACCGTCGATCACCATGGCCCCCCTCGCGTGCTCGCCGCCATTGACGGCGATCATCACCCAGCCGTCGCCGTGGATGATCGGGGCCTTGTCGCCCACCGCCTTGGCGATGGCCTCCACCACGTCGTCGGGGAGATCGAGCTCGCCGGTGACCCGCGTCCAGCGCCCCGCGCCGAAGTACTGGGTGTGGCGAGGGCGCTGCGTCTGGATGGCAAAGATGCCGCTCGTGCCGGTGCCGTCGGGGTCGATGGTCCGGGCGAAGGCCTCCATCGCCACGCGGCAGAACTCCGCCGGCGAGCGAAGCGTGTTCAGCCGGGGCGCGATGTCGAGGATGCGCTGTAGCCCGGCCCGCTGATGGTGAAGCCCGGCCACCTCGCGCTGCCGGCGTACGGCCGACTCGATAGTGGTCAGGAGTCGAGCAGGGGAGTCGTCGCGACTCGCCCAGGCGTGTACGCCAAAAGCGGCGAGCATGCGCGAGTCGGGAACCGTGTCGCCGAGCATGACCACCTGGGTGCTCCCACTGGCGGATCGCACGGCCCGGAGGATGCCGGTGGCGGCCTCGGCGATGATCACCACGTGCGGGTGCCATTCGAGCACGAGGTTGGCGAGGCCCTCGGGGGTAAGCGCCGCTCGCGCCGTGAAGCCCGCGTCTTCCAGCTGCTGCACCAGGGCCTGCGCGCGCGCCGCGTCGCCATCGAGGGCGGCGACCCGAGGAGCGCCCGGGTGATTGCTGATCTGGTAGGTGGGCATGGGTGATCGAGGGATCGGACACCGTTCCCGCGCACGTGAGCGCGGCGGTCCGGTTCGCCGCCGAAGGGTAGCATGCGCGCATGATCGAGACCTCAGCCCGCCAGCTCACGATTCGCGCCGCCATCGCCGGGATGCTGCTGGGCGGCTTCATGAGCCTGAGCAACCTCTACACCGCGCTGAAGATCGGGTGGAGCTTCGGCGTGGCGATCACCGCGGGCGTGCTCGCCTGGGGCATCTTCGCCCTCTTCCAGCGAATGGGCCTCATCAAGACGGCCTTCGGGATCCTCGAGAACAACGCGATGCAGTCCGTCGCCAGCTGCGCCGGCTACATGGTGGGAGGCGGCACCGTGGCGGCCATCCCGGCGATGATGATGCTCACCGGCCAGGAGCTCGAGCCGCTGCAGATGTTCGGCTGGATCTCCTCCATCGCGCTCTTGGGCGTGGTGATGGCGATCCCGATGAAACAGCAGATGATCAACATCGAGCAGTTGCGATTTCCCTCGGGTATCGCCGCCGCGGAAACACTCCGGGCGCTCCACGGCGGCGAGGAGGGCAAACGGCAGGGCCGCATGCTCGGGCGCGGCGCCATCCTGGGCGCGCTCGTCGCTTTCGCACGCGAGGCGAAGGCCTCGTGGATCCCCTGGAACCTCGCCGAGTCACTCCCCTTCGCGCTGGGCGCGCCGCTCTTGCTCCTGCCGAAGGTGGCCCAGGAGTGGGTACGCGGCAAGCTCTCCGCGGGCACGGTGGCGTTGCTCGACGCGCAGCCGAAGCTTCGCGGTCGCCCGCTCTCCGACTACACCTTCAGCCTCGACACCAGCATCATCCTCGTCGCCGCCGGCATGATCATGGGCTGGCGCCCGGCGTGGAGCATGATGCTCGGGGCTGCCGTGAACTACCTGGTGCTCGTCCCCCAGGTGTACGCCCGTGGGATCGTCGACGATCGGCTCGGTTACAAGTTCATCGTGCAGTGGAGCGTGTGGTTTGGCTCCGCGATGATGCTCACCAGCGGCCTCGTCGCCTTCGCTTTCCAGTGGCGCAGCGTGGTCAACGCGATGAAGAGCGTGGCGGGGGCCTTTGGCAAGCAGGCGAAGTCGGCCGACGAGGAGAAGGAAGTCCCCATGCTCTGGTTCATCGTGGGCGTGGCGATCTGCGGCCCGCTCGTGGTGGCGCTCGAATACCTGGTTTTCGGGATCAAGCCGTGGTTGGGTGTGATCTCGGTGATCCTCAGCTTCTTCATTGCCATCGTGGCCTGCCGCGTGACTGGGGAGACCGACACCACGCCGAGCGGCGCCCTCGGCAAGATCACGCAGGTGACCTTCGGCGTGCTCGATCCCGGGAACACGACCACCAACCTGATGACCGCCAACGCCACCGGCGGCGTGGGCCTGCACGCGGCGGATCTGCTGACCGACCTCAAGAGCGGCTACATCCTCAAGGCCGATCCTCGTCAGCAGTTCTGGGCGCAACTGCTCGGGGTGATCGCGGGGAGTTTGTTCGTGGTGCCTGCCTGGGCGCTCCTGGTGGAGGGGCCGGAGGACTTCGGCACCAAGTGGCCAGTGCCCGCCGCGCAGAGTTGGAAGGGCGTTGCCGTGATGCTCGCCCAGGGCATCAGCAACCTGCACCCCACAGCCCAGGCGTGCATCGTCGTGGGCGGTGGCCTCGGGATCGTCATGGTGCTGGCCGAGAGGTACATCCCGGCGGTGCGTCCCTACCTGCCCTCGGCGGCGGGTCTGGGTCTCGGCTTCACGACACCCGGCTCCAACACCATCTCGATGTTCATCGGCGCGGTGATCGCCCTGTACCTCACGAGGAAAGACCCCAAGGCCGAGGAGTCGATCATCCCGGCGTCGTCAGGCGCGCTTGCCGGCGAGAGCCTCTCGGCCGTGTTCATCCGGTTGCTGGGCGTGGCTGGCCTCTTCGGGCATTGAGAGGCCCTGCGGGTCGCGGGGCCCTGGGCTAGGGTGCGCGGCGCCATGATCCTCAGCCTCCTCAGCCTCGGCTGCGAACCTGCCGACGATAGTGCCGCCGCCGCCGACTTCGAGGCCGAGGCAAGCCTGTCGGAATCAATGCCCACCGCGATGACGGTGCGGTGGAGCACCGACGCGGCGGCGACGTCGCGGGTGGAATGGGGCACGGGGAGTCACTACGGCGAGGTGGTGGCGCTCGACGGCACGCGCACGGAGCATGCCGTGGCGGTGGCGGGCATGCCGGCCGGTACGGCCATCCACTGGCGCGCCATCAGCGAGATCGACGGCGAAACCGTGTCGAGCGGCGACCAGGTCTTGCAGACGGGCGCGATGCCCAACGACCTCCCAGTGCTCACCGTCGAGAGCGCGGAGCCGGTGCGGGCGGGGAGTGGTTTTGTTCTCGGCTACACGGTGGGCTCCGACACCTCGGTGATCCTCTTCGATCACAAGGGCAACCCCACCTGGTGGTGGCGCGACGACAACCCGAACTTCATGCCCAATCAGGTACGGGTGAGTCGCGACCAGAGGGGGATCATGTTCTCGGCGTCGTCTTACGACCGCGAGGAGGAACTAGGGGCGATCTACCAGATCTCGTGGACAGGCGAGATCCTGGAGACGACGATCGCGCCGAACTCGCATCACGACTTCATCGAGCACGAGGACGGCACCCTCGCCTACTGCGCCATGGACATCCGCGAGGTGGGCGACCAGTCGATCGTCGGCGACGCGATTGTGGAGATTCCTCCGGGCGGCAACGCCGAGACCGACGCGGTGGTGGTGTGGACGTCCTGGGACGACCTCCCCATGACCGCCACCGAGGCCGGTGACAGCGGCTACTACCCCTACGGACTCGACTGGATCCACTGCAACGGTCTGAGCTACAACGAGGACGAAAACGACTACTTCATGTCGTCGTACGCGCTCAAAACGGTGATGCGCATCGATCGCGCCGAGGGGAAGCTCGAGTGGAGCTTCGGGGGCGATGCGAGCGACTTCGAGTTGAGTCGGCAAGACGCCTTCGCCCACGCGCACTCGCCCACCTACAGCGACGGCACCCTCTGGCTCTTCGACAACGGCGGCCAGGGGGGCACCGCGCCGTCGCGGGCGGTGGCCTACACTCTCGACGAGACGACGATGACCGCGGAAGAGAGCTGGAGTTTCGACGCTGGTGGCGCCTACTCGTCGAGTATCCTGGGCGACGTGGAGCTGGTCGACGGCGGCTACCTCATGGCCTGGGGGCTCGGCGGCGCCTGGCAGGAAGTGGATGCCGATGGCAACGCCACGTGGACGGGCTCGGCACCCATCGGGGTGGCCTCGGGTTTCTCCGTGAAGGTCGCGACGGCGGGCGGTCCCGCCGAGTAGCCGCTACTTCGCGGCCGCAGGCACCAGCTCCGCTTGCTGCTCGACCGGCAGCGCGTCGTTGAGGGCCTGCTGCACACTGGCGATGTGCTCGTCGAGGGTGTCGAGCTTCCAGTCGGTCGTGGCGATGGCGGGGAGCACCGTCACCCGCACGTCGCCGGGATGGAGGAGGAAGCTGTTCTTCCTCCAGATGCGGTGCGCGCCTTCGACCGCGATCGGCACCACCGGGAGCCCTGTAGCCAGGGCTAGGTGAGCAAAACCTTTCTTGAACGCGCGTAGTCGCCCGTCGGCCGAGCGTGTACCCTCGGGCCAAATCCAGATGCCGAGCCCGTTGTTGCGCACCAGCGCCCCGATGTCGCGCAGGGCCTCGATCGCGCTACCCCGATCCTTGCGGTCAATACGCAGGTGGCCAGACACGAGGTAGAGCTGTCCGAAGAAAGGATAGTAGACGACCTCCTTTTTCGCGACACCGCAGGTACCAAGTGGGGCTAGCCAGATGCCAAGGAAGATGTCGAGCGGCGAGGTGTGGTTGGACACGTAGATTGCCGGGCCTGCGGCGTTGGCGGCTGCCTTGGGATCGCCGATAATGCGCGTGCCCGTGATGGCCAGGATCGAGCGGCCGATCAGGTGACCAAAATGGTTGCAGAGCTTGATGCGCGCCACTCGCCAGGGCAGCAGGAGCGTGCATCCCACGGCGAAGACGACGACCATGAGCGCCATCAGGCAGAGGCCCACCGTGTAGCGGAGGCAGGAGTCGATGATGCGCATGGCCTAGGGGAACATGACGATGTCACGGAGCGGTCACCGGGCTCTGCGCCCCTGGCAAAACATGGACTCCGGGGTGGCGCGGCTCGCGGGGGCCCGCGCTAAGGTGCGCGGCCCGATGCTCGCCCTCTACTTGCTCGCGTGCGACCCCGGTGAGGCCGGCGATTTCGAGATCACGGTGGTTCGCTCCGAGGTGGTGCCGACGGTCTTCACCGTCACGTGGACGAGCGAGGAGGCCGGTCTTGGCTGGGTGGAGTTCGGTCCCGACGTCGAGTACGGGCGGGTGACCGCGACCGACACCGAGGAGGGGACCGAGCACCGCATCGTGGTGGCAGGCGTCCCCGCAGCGAGCGTCTGGCACTTGCGCGCCGTGACGGAGAGCGCGGGCGTTCAGCTTGCCAGCGACGACGTGGAGATCGAGTCGGGCGCGGCCTCGCCGAGCCTGCCCACCTTCACCGCCACCGGGAAACGCGACCACGGCGGCAACCTCATCGCCCCGGTCTTCAGCGACCACCCCTTCGTGCTCGGCCTCGACGGCGAGGGTCGCTTCACCTGGTGGTGGGAGGGCGAGAGCAACGACGTCTACACGCGCGCCCGCCTCTCCCTCGACGCCAGGGCCATCGTTTTCAATCGATTCGACGAGGATCGCTCGATCGATCGGGGCGCCATCTACCGCGTGAGCCTGGATGGCACCGAGGTGAGCGAGATCCCCGCCGAGCTCTCGCATCACGACTTCGTGGAACTGCCCGAGGGTGGCTACGCCTACCTGAAGATCGACGTGCGCGAGTACGGCGACGAGCGCACAGTGGTCGGCGACTCGCTGGTGGAGATCGACGAGACGGGCGCCCTGGTGACGGAGGTGTGGAACGCCTGGGACGCCTGGACCCCCCCCGACGACCTTTCCCTGGGCTTCTACCCGCAGGGCGAGGACTGGCTGCACTGCAACACCCTCGAGTACGACGCAGACCGCGGCGTGTACCTCGTGTCGGTGCGCAACGAGTCGATGGTCATGGAGATCGACCGGGCCACGGGCGAGCTGCTGTGGACCATGGGGGGCGACGACTCCTCGCTCGCGCTGACCTCGGGCACGGCCTTCGAGCACCAGCACGCGCCGCTCCGCGACGAGAAAGGGATGTTCGTCTTCGACAACCGCGACGGCGACGCGCGCTCTTACGTGCGGCACTACGCGGTCGACCAGGACGCGGGCACCTACACCGAGGACTGGACCTTCGACGGCCCAGAGGGGAACTGGGTGGCGTTGCTCGGCGACGTGATTCCCTACGATGATGGCGGCAAGTTGCTCGCCTGGGGCACGGCGGGTTTCATCAACGAGATCGACGCCCAGGGCAACCAGAGTTGGCGTGCCGACGCCGAGTTCGGTCACATCATCGGCTTCCTCGACAGCGTCGACAGCCTGGGCGGGCCGGCCGAGTGAGCTGGTTCTGGCTTTTCGCTTGCGACGCCGCCGTCGACACGGCCGGCGAGCGCTTGCTCTTGTCTGACGACGACGTCATCGCCATCTCGCTGACGCCGAGCTTCACGCCGCTCTACGTGGCCGCCAAGGCCGACGCGGTCTTCGAGTGGAGTGCGGTCACGACGGACTGGCTCGGCCAGCCATTCGATGCCGCCTCCGAGACCCAGACTGTCGAGTTCATCCTCGGCAGCGCGCTCAGCGCCGAGGACCTCGCGCTCGCGCTGGTGCGCGACAATCTGACCCAGGAAATGGTGGCTCTGTACGGCTGGGAGGTGGATCACGGTCCCTACCAGAGCGCGCAGGTCTCAGAGTTCGAGGACCACACCCCGCAGGTCCGGCCGAGCGATCTGGTGCCAGGCCAGCAATTCCTGCTCCTGCTCCGCGACGCGTCCGACACGATCCGACTCGCGATCCTGGTGGAGGGCAGCGAGTCAATCTCGGCCACCGGCGAGACCTACGCGATCACCGACGGCATGAGCACGCTCGACGCGAGTGCGGCGCTCGACGCCGCGCCGGTATTGCTGGGCGATGGCGACCAGATCGACTGGCACCAGCTCACCGCTTCGAGCACCGGGGGCGCCTTCGATTCGGCCAACGTCACCTTCGTGGCCAGCGTGTCGCTCGCCGCCTCGGGTCGCATGGCCTGGAGCGACCTGGCGAGCACGCTGGCCAGTGCCGACTCCGTTCCGACCGGGGGGGAGGTGAAGGTCGACACGCCGCTGCCCATCGCATCGGCCGCCGCCGGGGAGCGGTTCCTCGTGGCGCTCGACTGCGACAACTGCGAGCCCATTTTCCCCACGGCGATTTTCATCGCGGAACGCGAGTAGATGGCACACCCGCTGTACCTTTCCTTGCCCGCAGTTCGGCTGCCGAGCACCCGGCGCACCAACGATGACATCGTCGCCCTGGTGCGCGAGAACTTCAAGGGCGACGATGCCCAGTGGCGTCGAGTCGAGCGCACCATGCGCTTTGTGTTCAACACCTGTGGCACGCAGGTGCGCCACGTGCAGGTAGACGAGCGCTACGCCGCCGGCACGCACGCGAGCAACGTGGCGCGGGCCCTCTTGGACGAGCAGTCCGTCCCGGTCGACGCGATCGACAGCGTCACCTACTCGTCGATCGTGCGCGAGTACTTCGAGCCGAGCGTCGCGACCGAGATTGCCTGGCGCCTGGGCGTAGTCCAGGCGGCCTGCTACGACGTCGTCTCGGCTTGCGCGGGGCCGCTGGTGGCGATCGAGACGCTGCGTGGACGCGCGGCCATCGACCCGGGCTGGAACCAGGGGCTGGTGAGCACCGCGTCGTTGTCGGAAGGCTTCATCGGCTTCGACATCCAGAGCATCGCCGACCTCGACCAGCTCGCGGCCGGGCTCACCATCGGCAATGGCGCCACGGGTATGCTCGTGGGTCGCCGTCCCTACGCACGAGGCGGGCGTATCGTCGGCAGCTACTCCGAGGGCTACCCGCAGCACCATCCGCTATGTCGGGCCCCGGTCTTCGGCGTATTCCGCTCGGCCGGGTCGGCGCTCTTCGCCCTGGCGGAGCTGGTCCCCGACCACGTGCGACGGGCGTGCGAGCGCTTCGGCTGGACGGTCGACGAGGTCGACGTCTTCGTGTCGCACCAGCCTTCGGACCGGATCCTACGCGAGGTCGCCCAGGCCCTGGGCGTCCCGGCGGCGCGCGTCCCGCAGCTCCACTCGATCTACGCCAACACCGAGGCGTCGGCCGTGCCGATCGCGTTGCGTCACCTCGTCGACGACGGCACCATCCAGCCCGGCATGAAGCTCCTGCTCAACTCCGCCGCCGCCGGTTTCACGCTCGCCAGCGTGGGCGTGGTCTGGGAAGGCTAGAGCGCGAGCGGGTTTTCGGTCTGCCGTTGAGCGTTGAGGGCATCGAGCTCTGGCGCACTGAAAGGGTCGGCGCTCTGCTGCACGACGCCCTTGATGAAGGCGCGAATGGCGTCTTTCGCGGCCAGTCCAGCCTCAGTCTCGGTGCGGCTGTCCCAATACAGGAAAAGCGTGCGGCGCCGGTCGACCGCGGGCACGGCGGCATCGCCCCAGATGCGGTCCAGGTCGGCGGGAATGTCCTTGTAGAGCCGCTGCGCGAGGTGCTGTCGCACGATGGCGTCGCTCAGCTTCTGCACCTCGGGACGGGTGGCGTCGACCACGTCTTCCCGCACTGTCTGCAGCTGGCGCGGTCCGAGCGCGCCGGTGCCGACCGACACGCACGCGGTCATCAGCGTGGGGATGCACCAGAGGTAGTTCAGCGGGCTGCCCTGGTTGGCGAAGCTGTGGCCCGGGGAGTGCACGCGGGGGGGCTGCCCCTTGAGCTGGATCCAGCCGTCGTTGTGGAGCCAGACCTGGGGCATGTAGGGCGTGTCGTTCTTGAAGACGGTGTACTCGCCGTCGCGCTCGTGGCGGACGTAGCCCTCGTCGCGCAGCTTGAGCACCAGCTCGTCGCGCGCGCGCAGCACCGCAGCCTCGCCGGTGACGATCACCGTCTCGTCGATCTCGTCGTCGCCCAGCTCGACGGGTACCGGCGGCGGCTCCGACGGGGCTTCCTGGGACCAGGCGAGCGCGAGCGTGATGATCACGACCAGAACCTATCCACCTAGGGCGCGCTCGATGTCACCCCGTTGTGACCGCGCGCTCCGCGCCAGGTTGAGCTGCCCCTGGGCGCGGAAAAGATTGTGCGCGGCTCGGGACGGGAACTTGGCCGCGTTCCAGCCGAAGTAGTTGTCCTCCACGACGTCGCGGCAGAACCGCGCCGCGAGCTCCAGGGCGATTCGCTCGACGGCGCCCCCGAGCGCGGCTCGGTCGTCGGCATCGAGCAGGCGCTCTGAGCGATAGCCGGCTGCGGCAGCGCCGAGTAGATCGAGGTCGAGGAAGGTGTCGGTGCCATCTTCACCGACGGGGTTGCACCAGCTGCGCCAGGCGTCGCCGAGCTCCACGTCGATGGGCTGTCGCGACAGGGTGTCGAGGTCGAGCAGGCACAACCCCTCGCCGTCGATCGAGAAGCGGAGGTTGGAGATTTTGAGGTCGCCGTGGGCGTGCCGGGTGGGCCCGTCGAGCCGCCCGGCCCATGTGCGCCACAGCTCTAGGATCCCGTCAGCGACGGACCGGGCCTCGCCGCCTTTCACGGCCACGTCGAGTCGTTGCATGTGCAGCGCCGTGTCGTGCGCGCCGGGGCGAACGTGGTGGTAGTCCCAGTCGAGGTCGTCGACCGAGCGATGGAAGCGGGCCACGAGCGCCCCGGCGGTCCGTGCCCGTGCTGGGGAGTCCACCCGATGCACAGTGAGGCCGGGGACGAAGTCCATCACGCGCCAGGCGGCGCCCTCCTCGTCGAGGGCGCAGAGCGCGCCCGCGTCGGTGCGGAGTAGCCGTGGCGTGGTCATGCCCCGGGCGGCGAGGTGCGCGGTGACGGCCTCGATGTCGTCGTGGACCTCGGGCCGAAACAGCGGGTTCACACGCTGCACCACGTACACTGGGGGCTCACCGGCCAAGAAGGTGCGGTTGATGAGCCCGGCATCGGCGCAGTCGCGGAGCGGGAGGCGACCAAGATCGCCCCACGACCGCAGCACGTCGATCACACGCTACTCGTAGGTCTCGCCGCCGCCGCGCGACATGCCCACCGCAAAGAGGATGATGCAGAGCGCGCCGCTCAGGCAGCAGCAGCCGCCGTTGAGGTACTGGATGTAGGCGCTGAAGGTGGCGAAGGTCGTGGCGAGGCCTGGGTCGGCCTCCACCAGCATCGTGGTGATGGTGCCCACGAGGGTGCCCGTCATCAGGGTGAGGAGGAGGAACACGAGCGCGAGGCAACCAAAACAGCCAGCGGCGATCTTCATACGGACTCCGGGGAACGCGGATGCTATAACGGCGACAGTTCGTTGCAAGGGGGGCACGGGTGAAAAGCCCCGTGCGCGGCGTGGCTTGGGAAGCGGCGCGGCGGATCGCGCGTTAGTGCGCCCGCCCCATCCCCAAGGGAGACCCCGCATGCTCCGCTACACCCTCGTTGCCGCCTTGATCCTTGCCTCTGGCTGCAAGAAGAAGCCTATTGACGAGCCCATCGTCGCCCCACCGCCGGTGGTCGACGAGAAGCCGAAGGTCAAGGAAGTGCCGCCGCCGGTGGTCGAGATGACCAAGAACTTCTCGCGCGTTTTCTTCGAGTTCGACAGCGCGGACCTCACCGCCGAGGGAAAGTCTGCGCTCGACGCGAACTCGAGCATCATGAGCCAGTACAGCGACATCCGCCTGGAGATCCAGGGCCACGCCGACGAGCGCGGCACCACCGAGTACAACCTCGCCCTCGGCCAGAAGCGCGCCGACGCCGTGGTGCGCTACCTGCTGCAGCGTGGTGTCAGCACCAGCCGCGTGAAGTCGGTGTCCTACGGCGAGGAGCGCCCCCTCGACGGCCGCGCCACGGAAACGGCCTGGGAGCAGAACCGTCGTGCGGAGTTCGTGGTCTCCTGGAGCGGCGACGCGCCGGTTCAGGGCACGTCCAACTAGAGGGTTCGCTCCCTGATCGACACCCATGCCCACCTCGACGACGTCGCCTTCGACGGCGACCGCGACGAGGTGATGGCGCGGGCGCGCGCCTCCGGGGTGACCGGCTTCGTCGTGCCCGGGGTGCGGGCCGCTGGCTGGGAACGACTGCGCGCGTTGTCGCGACAGCACGGCTGGCGTTTCGCCCTCGGTACTCATCCTCACGCGCTGGTCGGGTCGCGTGCGGTGCCCGAGGACCTAGACGGTGCCTGCGCGATCGGGGAGTGTGGCCTCGACGGCGGTGTGCCCGTGGAGATGGACGAGCAGGCCCGGGTGCTCGACGCGCACCTCGGTGTCGCGCGTGACGCCGGCCTGCCGGTGATCCTGCACTGCTGGCGCGCGCACGACCGCCTGCCGGCCCTCCTCCGCCGGCATGGGACGGTGCGCGGCGTCCTGCACAGCTACTCGGGTGGCCCCGATCTGGTCGATGAATACGTGCGACTAGGCCTCCACCTTTCCTTCGCGGGTGCCGTCACCCGGCCGAGCGCTCGCAAACCCCTTGCATCGCTCCTGGCGGTTCCTGCGGAGCGCATCCTCGTCGAGACCGACGCGCCGGACCAGTGTCCATCGCCCCGCCGGGGTCGCAACGAGCCGGCGTTCCTCGTCGACGTGGTGGCGGCGGTGGCGCGGGTGCGTGCCGAGGCGGATCTCGACGCCAACGCGCGCGCCCTGTTCGGCTAGATGGCGCCGGTGCCCTGGACCGCTCTCTTCTCCGTGGCCCTCGGCGGCGCCGTCGGCTCCTCCCTCCGCTTCGCGGTGAGCGCGACCGTGGTGCAGTCGGGCCTCGCCGGCGCCTGGGCCACCCTCGTGGTCAACGTGGTGGGCAGTGGCCTCATGGGCGTGCTGGTGTCGCGACACCCCGACCCGGCGAGTTCACCGAGGCTCTTGCTCGGCGCAGGCCTGCTCGGGGGATTCACGACCTTCTCCGCCTTCAGCGCCGAGGTGGTGGCCCTCGGGCCGCGCCTTGGGACGATCTACACCGTCGCGAGTGTCGCCCTCGGGCTCGCCGCCTTTCTGCTCGGTCGTCACCTCGGGAGTACTGCTTGATCCTTATTTTCACCCTCGCCCTCGCGGCACCAGCCGCCGTCCAGTCGAGCTTCAACAGCGCGGATCGGGGCGACACCCTGGAACTGCGCTGGACGTTTGAGGACGAGACCGGGAAGGCTCGGAGCGTGGAGGTGGCGCTCCCCGAGTCGAAGGTGGAGCGCGACAATGACATCCCGAAGAACTTTCCCGCGAAAGACGCGGCGCAGGCACAGGCCAAGGCCGTGCGCGAGTACGCGGACAGGCTCAGGGGCGTGGAGCTCAAGGTGAAGGCTTCCAAGAGCGGCACGCTCAGCATGTCGGCGAGCGGGAAGGCGGGCAAGGTTGGCGACGCGCTGTCGGGGGCGAAGGCAGTCGCGGAGGCCGAGCTCGAGCGCTGGCTCGACAAACACCGGTACACCCGGCTGCGCAACGACGCGATCATCCAGGACCACGCCCAGCTCGCGGCCGACTACGCCGACGAGGTGGCCCCATTGGCACAGGCCCTGGCGCAGGGCAGTCCCGACGCGCTCACCTACGTGGCGCGATCGCTGGCCTTCGTCCAGGCGATCCCCTACGAGAAGAAGAAGAACGGCGACTCCGCGGGCTACCGTCGCCCGCTGTCGGTGCTCGCGAAGAACAAGGGTGACTGCGACAGCAAAAGCACGCTCTTCCTCGCGCTGGTGCGCGCCGGGCACCCCGAGCTCGCGTCGACGGTGGTGTACGTGCCCAACCACGCCTTCGCGGGCGTGGCGCTCGAGCCCGAGGCCGGGGAGCGTGCCTTCACCCGCGACGACGTGCGCTACGTGGGGGTCGAGCCCGTGGGCCCCGCCAAGGCCCCCATCGGCGACGTGAGCGGCAAGGCCGGCTGGCACCTTTTCTGGGGCTCGGCCGAGGCGTACGCAGTCCCCTGAGCAGGGGGGCTCGAGGCGGTCCAGGGCGGTGCTCCCGTCAGGGCGGGCTGCGTCGTGAGCGATCACTCCTCGAACCGGAATCGTCGCAAGCGCAGGCACATCGAGTCGGCACGCGCTGGTTCCCGCCGAACCGTGCGCTGGGTGCGTCGGTCGCGACCAACGGGCGAAGCGGCCTTCTCGGCCGCCTCGCCGGGAGCGCTCGCGGAGACCGCTCCACTCTGACGTCCGCAGTGCCAGCTCACGCGCCCTCCGCTCACGACGACTCCACGTCAGCCAGCAGTTGCTTACGACGCCGCCGCTCTTGCCGGACCGTGGCCAGCTCGCGTCCGCTCAAGAACCCCCGCGCCGCGCCGATGGAGGGCCGGGAGCGTCTCCATGGACCCGTCCGCCATCATCGCCATCGTCGTCGGCCTCGGATTCATCCTGGGCGGCAACGCCATGGAAGGCGGGCACTTCTCTTCGTTGGTCCAGCCCACGGCGCTCATGATTGTGCTCGGGGGCACGGTCGGCGCCACCTGGCTCGCCTCGCCGAACGCTGAGTTGAAGCTCGCCTTCAAGCTCTGCAAGCGCATCGTTTTTCCCGGCCACAGCGACCGGCAGAAGCTGCTCGACGACATGGTGAAGGTGAGCACCGTGGCCCGTCGCGAGGGCATGCTCGCGGTCGAGAACCTTCTCGGCGAAATTCCCGATCCCTTCCTGGTCCGCGGGCTGCGGATGCTGGTGGACGGCGCCTCGGCGGAGGACGTCAAGCGGGTGCTCGAGCCCGAGATGGAGCTCGACGAACATCACGGCACGCAGGCCGGCAAGGTGTTCGAGACGGCGGGCGGCTTCTGCCCCACCATCGGCATCCTCGGCGCCGTGCTCGGACTCATCCACGTGATGAGCAACCTCGCCGACCCGAGCGCGCTCGGCGCCGGTATCGCCGTGGCCTTCGTCGCGACGATCTACGGCGTGGGCTTCGCAAACCTGCTGTTCATCCCGATGGGGAGCCGCATCAAGAAGATCGTCTCCACCGACGCGGAGACCCGCCAGATGGTGCTGCTTGGTCTGGTCGGCATCGCCGCCGGGGTGAACGCACGGCAGGTGGAGGAGATGCTCTCGGCGTTTACCCATGGCAACGGCCACGCCAAGAAGGAAGCGGCCTGATGGCGCGGAAGAAACACGAGGAGCACGAGAATCACGAGCGATGGCTCGTGTCCTACGCCGACTTCATCACGCTCTTGTTCGCGTTCTTCACCGTGCTCTACGCCACGGCCTCTACCGACAAGGCCAAGCTCGACGCCGTGGTCGATGGGCTCACGGCGGCCTTCCAGGGTGGCATGCCCGTGGCGGTTTTCGACAGCGAGGTGAACGAGCGCGACGCCGGCCCCTCTCTCGACGAGTACAACCTCAACCTCAGCGCCCAGGCCGACCCGGTGCTGCGCACGCTCAAGATGCACCTCGACGGCTCCTTGTCCGACAACGTCGTGCAGATCGGTCTGCACAACCAGACGCTCACCGTGGAGCTACCGGAACGTTTGCTCTTCGCCCCTGGCTCGGCGGAGTTGCACCCAAGCGCCTTCGACACGCTCAGCCGCATCGCCGAGGCGCTCAAGGGCGAGGAGATCGTCATCGACGTGAGCGGCCACGCCGATGGCGTGCCAATGACCGGCGGTCCCTTCGGCGACAACTGGGGCCTCGCGAGTGCCCGTGCTGTCGCGACCACGCGGTTCCTGGAGAGCCGCGGCGTACCGCTCGGTCACCTCGTGGCCAGCGCCACGCTCACTCGGGCCACGAACCCGGAGGCGCGGGCGGTCACGCTACGGATACTGGCGAAGGGGCGGGTGCCGACGGCGGCGGTGCTCGACACCTTGTATGGCGACGAGCCCGCCACGATGCCGTAGGCAGGCGCCCCAGCCAAGCGCGGCTCAGTTCTCCGTCATGGTGATCATGCAGTTCCGGAAGTCGCCCGAGAGGCTGACACTGCACTCCAGGCAGATCGCGTAGGTGGTGCCGTTGATGCGCACGCGCACGCAGTAGATCTTGACGTCGGTGGCGCTGTCGGCGCCTCCGCACTCCTCGGGCAACATGAGCGCGAGCTCGGTGGTCTCGGCCTTGAGGTTCGACACTGCGGTGCTGGTGGAGTCGATGGTGGCGCTGGTGATGCCCGTGGGCACAGTGATGTGGTGCTTGCGGGCCAGGTACAGGACGTCGGTCCCATGCTTGAGGGTGCCGAGGTCGACGGCCTGGTTGAGCTCGTAGAAGAACTCGGCATTGCCGACGGTGGTCGTGTTCCACGACTCGGTGCAGCCGGCGGGCGCGGCGAGGTCGGCCGCGTTGGTGGCGACGGCGGTCACGCTGTCACAGGTGAACATGCCGGGATCGGGGAGGGGATCGGTGGCAAAGGCGGGGAGGGAGACGACGAAGAGCAGGCTGGCAAGGGCAAAGCGGGACATCGGATTCTCGTTGGTTGGGGTGCCGCTGGATGCGACGGGGGACGGCAATGCAACCACCGTGCCAAAGGGGAAACCTGTGTTTTATTGAAGATCCTGTAAACGGTCGGTGACGGGGGTGGAGTCGATCGGTTCCGGTCGCGTTCGATGCCAGGGTTCGGCAGCGACGCGGTGCTTCGGATCCGGCCTGCCGGCGCGCGGCGTCCCGCCCTGGATAGGGCGAATCTCCCGGAGGCGGCATGCCGCGCTGCGAGTTGTGCTCGTCCCCCGCCCTCCCGGGCGGGCTCGCCCCCGTCGCCGGCCTCGTCATCTGCGAGCGCTGCCGTGCCGTCGATCCCGCGCCGTCGCTCGCCGAGCACGGGGTGGCGGTCGAGTGGGACGCTCGGCTCGGCCGCTTCTCGGCGGGCCTGGGCATTCCGGACCAGGACCCAGAGTTCACCGTCAAGTGGGTCCCGGAGCTATGGGCGCACAAGCTGGCGAAGATCGGGATCGACGAGGTGGAGGTGGGCGATCCGGCTTTCGACGGCCGGGTCTTCGTGCGAACGAACACGCCCGAAGCAGCGAAGTCGATCATGGCCGGCGAGGGCGTCCGCGAGGCCCTCCTCGCCCTGCTCGGCGACGTGAAGGTCAACGAGCTCCTCGGCAATCACGTGACGCTGGAGGGCCCCACGCTCACGGTGAGCATCAGCCCACGGGGCGGGCTCGAGGAGGGTCGAGTCCAGGAGCTGAAGCTCGCGGCCGCCGGGCTTGCCCTGCACCTGCTCGGCCACCGGCGGCGGGCCAGCGCAGCTCCGGGCGAGTGACCGCGTGCGCGGGTGGGCCGTGACGTTCCCCCTCGTTCGGCTTGACCCGCGGCCCTCACGGTGACCCGGCGATCAACGCGCTCGTCAACGCCCCGCTCGGCGTGCAGTCGGCCGTCGTGCCACGGCGGGGATGGGCGTCACCTCAGGGGAGGAGGGGTGGCGGCGGCACGGATCATCGGCACGCTATCAGGTTTTTTCTCGAGGCAGGCTTGCGACTACGGTCGCGAGTCGGTACACTCGTTTTCGATGCGCTCGCCCCCGAGCGCTCGCCCCCGAGCGCTCGCCCCTCGTTACCCTGGGAGAGCCGCCGTGAAGTACCGTACCATCCTCGTCCCCCTGTTCCGCGATCTCCGCCTGGCGTCGGACGACGACGTGAACTACTCGTACATCGACCTCGACGCGCAGCAACTCGCCAACTTGCTCGCCTTCGCTGAGCAGGTTGACGTCTACGTCGCCACCAACGGGGGCAACAGCTGGGTGGTGTGGAACCTCGAGCTGATCTCGGGCTTCGACCGCAACACCGAGGCCGCGGCCTTTGCGCTCGCCGCCAGCGATTTCGGCGTCACCGCCGGCGCAGCCAAGGTCACCTACAGCACCACCGCGAACTTCATGCTCAACACGCGCGCTCGCCTACGCTACAAGCGCGGGCCGTCGCAGTCGGGGACGAAGTCGATCCTCGCCAGCGCGGTGCTCGCGGTGCGCACGGTGGGGATGTAGCGGTGGGGTGCAGCGGGCAGGCGCCCGGGGCCCCGCTGATCGACTGGTCGCGGGCGGCGATCCCCTCGCCGGCCGCGTCAGGTGGCGTCTGCCACGACAGTCCCCCAAGCTGCGACGGTTCCTCGGCGCGCGGCGACTGTGGTTGCCGCGGCGCCATTGCCGACGACGCGGCACCAGCTACGAGATCGACGACCGTCCCTCGGCGCCAGGTCCCAGAGTGCGGCACGTGCAGCATGCCGCCCGAGGCGGTGTGGAACGTGTTCCTCTCCGCGCACGGCAACGCGCCGGTGCCCTCGCGCCACGCGCGACCGACGTCGCCCGACGAACTGGAGGAACCGCCCGCGGAAGGTGGTGCTCCGCCCTGGGCGGTGGGGCGCCAGGAGCTCGTCGCGCCCCTCCACATGCGCGACCCGTGGGTGAGCCATCGGTCGAGCGAGAGCATCGACCCCGTACTGCCTGACAACCCCGCCTGCGCCGAGAAGCGCGCGGCGGTGTTCTCCGACGACGTCCGCGACCTACGCGACCGGTGCCAAATCGACCTCGGCCGGCACTACGCGCTCTCGAAGATCCACCCGGCGGCTCCCGACGCGGTGGCCACCCTGCCCGCCGGCTACGAGCCGATCACCGACAAGTCCGAGATGTGGGCCGACTTCGCGCCCGACTATTGGCGCGCGAACCGCGTGGCGTGGTCGGATCTCCGCGCCAACATCAAGGCCGACTACCAGTCGAGGGTCGCGGGTCTCTTCTGGGACGACGAGCACGGCTACATGAACTGGGCGGTGGTGCACGCGCTGCAACTGATCGCAAACACCACGCTGAAGGACCTGCTCGGCGACGAGAAGGAAGAGCTATTCGAAGCTTGCCGGGAGGCGGTGCGCGGCGGCGACTTGCCGCTATACCTGAGTCCGCTCGGCTCCACGAGTGACAGCCTCTTGCGGGTGACCGACCAGGGCGAGGTGAGCGCCACCGACCCGACGGAGGTGGGCTGGAAGGGCATTGCGCTCCTGGAAATCTCGCTCAGCCCCTACTACCGGTCCTCGGCCGCTCTCGCGGACTACCTGCTCTGGTGGGGCTGGCGCTGCCACAGCTACTGGAAGGAGTCGGGTAGCGAGTATCACTGGTACGTAGGGCAGTCGTGCGTGCGGCTCGCGCTCGCGGAGTGCGCCCGCATCGGTGGCACCATCGTGCACGAGTTCGTGCACACGCAGGGCTACTGGCCAACCCACTGCCGCGGGTCGAGCCCCGACGCAACCGCCGAGTGGCTGGCAGTGGGGCATGCGGCCGGGCTCGTGGCCACAGCGCCGTGGACCTGGTTTGGCGGCGCAGTGGTCCAGTTCCTGGTATCGGCCGCCAACGTGGAGCCCTACACCTGCGTGCACAACACATTGCAGCACGTGTACACCGGGCGCGCGTGCACCCGGTTCAACTTGCCACTGCCCCTGACGTTCCTCTCCACCAACACGAACGAGGCTCAGGCGGCGGCTCTGGCCGCCTCAGGTGTGTCAGCCACGGATTCAGCGTGGGACGGGGTGTTCGCCAGCCTCTGGGCCACAGGAGCCTACGACCCAGTGGATGGGACCACGCTCAGCACCAGTCAGGTCGGCGGCTGGGCGTGGTACGAGGCGATCTGGGGGTTTGCGGCGACGCCGCAGGGTTCGGGTTGCGATGCCGCAACCTACACGATTGGGGTCGTTTACGACATCAATGGGACGACCGGGACGATCTCGTGGAACATCCCGCCGCTGTGCAGCAATTCAGGGACCAACGAGACTCGGAGCAAGACGCTGTGACGCCCCACCCAGCGGTGGCAATCCTCCTTGTCGCCCTCCCCGCGTGCGAACCAAGCCTCGTTGAGCTGTCTCGCTCCGAACAGTGCGCTCGCATGGAGGCACTGATGGAGCGTCGCGGCACTCTGGAGTCCGAGCGCGTCCTGGCGCTGTGGTGCGAGGATGCCGAGCCTGACTGGCAGACGGATCCGCCCTGCGGCACGATGGGTGAGTACCTGATGGTGCCGGACTCGGCGTACGCCGACCTGGGGTGCGTGCCAGAGAAGGTGAGCTGGGAGGACTCTGAGATCGAGGAGTATGCATGGTCGTGCTACGACGAGTTCGAGACGGACGAGCTCCGGTGGTTTGAGTGCTTGGTCGAGGCCGAGTAGCCCCCGCCTAGACGATCCCCCCCTCCCAGGGTAGACCCGCGGCCCCTCACGGTGACCCGGTGATCGACGCGCTCGTCAACGTCCCGCTCGGCGACTTGCTCCGTCGCTGCGCCGCGAACTGGCCCGCGAAGCCGGCCCTGCTCGGCGACGCGCGCACCTGGACCTGGGCAGAGCTCGACGCCGAGGTCGATCGTGTCGCGAGCGTGTTCGAACGCGCGGGCATCGGCGAGGGCGACGCCGTGGGCTTCCTCCTGGTGAAGCGTCCCGAGGTGGCCATCGGCTTCCTCGCCTGCGCGCGCGTGGGCGCCATCCACGTGCCGGTGAACTTCAAGCTCCACCCCGACCAGGTGGCCGACCAGTTCCGCACCGCGAGCGTTCGGTCCGTGGTGACCGAGGTGCAGTTCGACCCGCTGCTCAAGCACCTGCTCCCGCTGCTCAACGACCCGCGCCGCATCATCTACGTGGACGAGGGCCGCCACGGCGAGGGGCGCTGGAGCGCGGAACTACCCGCGTGGAAGGGGAGCTTCGTGGCGCAGTCCGACACCGTCGTGTACTACAACTACACGTCGGGCTCCACCGGACGGCCGAAAGGGGCCGTCACCACGCACCGCCAGATCAACGTCAACGCCATCGCGACGGCGAACGGCCTCGGCTTCGAGGCCGACGACGTGTACCTCGGCATGTTCTCGGTCTTCGCGCACCCCCACGAGCTGTTTCACCGCAGCATCCTCATGGGCGGCGCCTTCGTGGTGGCCGAGACGCTCAACCCGAGGGTGGCCGCCGACCTCATCGCCCGGCACCGCATCACCTGGACCATGGGCGTCCCGAGCTTCTACGAGATGTTGCTCGACTTCCGCGACGCGCACGGCGGCGACTACTCCTCGTTGCGTGTGCTCGAGGCCGGGGGCGCCTACGTGTCGCCCGAAACGCTCGAGCGCATGGAGACCGCCTTCGCCACGCGCTTTCTCCCGGTCTGGGGCTCCACGGAGACCACCGGCGTGGGCCTCGGCATGCTCGCCGAGGGCCCGCGTCGCCCGGGGTCGAGTGGCAAGCCCATCCCCGGCTACGCGATCCGCGTGGTGCGGGAAGACGGCACCGAGGCCCCCACCGGCGAGGTGGGCGAGCTGTGGATGAAGGGCGAGGCCGTCGTGAGCGGCTACGTGGGGCAACCCGAGGAGACCGCCGCGCAGTTCGTCGACGGCTGGTACCAGACGCGGGATCTGGTGCGCGTGGACGAGGCCGGCTTCGTGTTCTTCGCCGGGCGACGGTCGGAGATGCTGAAGATCGGTGGCATCCGCGTGTTCCCGCTCGAGATCGAGCAGGTCCTGGCGCAGCACCCCGACGTGCGCGGCGTGGTGGTCGTGCGCGCGGAGGAGCGCCTGCGCGGCGAGGTGGCGCGGGCGATCGTGCAGGTGGTGCCGGGCTCCGCGCTCACCGTCCGCAAGGTGCAGGCCTACTGTCGCGAGCGCATGGCCAACTACAAGGTGCCGCGCATCGTGGAGTTCTGGCGCGAGATCCCGAAGTTGCCGAACGGCAAGATCGACAAGAAGGCGGTGGTGGCCGTGGCGGTCGACCCGGAGCGCGACGAGCGTGGATGAGACCTGGCGCCGGGGCCTGAAGCCGAGCTTCCTCGTGAAGGATCTCGGCGGGATGTTCCTGTATTACCCGGGACAGGCGCTGGTGAACCGCGTGCCGGGCCCGGCGCTCGACGCCTTCGCGGGCGCCGGGGGACGACTGGTTCGATGGCTGGGCGACAGCGACATGCGCGAGGAACTGCGCGCGATCTACGCGGCACGTTCGATGCCGCGCCCCGAGGCCGACATCCTCGCCGACGCCTACCGGCTCACGCTCTACAACGAGCTGGAGGTGCTGAAGTACCCGCACCTCAACCCGGCCACCATCGCCGACACCTGCGTGGTGGAGGGGCGCGAGCACCTCGACGCGGCCTTGGCCCGCGGCAAGGGCGCCATCGTGCTCATCGGGCACTTCGGCGCCAACCAGATGATCATGCCGGCGCTCGGGCACGTGGGCTACCGGATGGCCCAGCTCTCGGCGCCCCCGCCGGTGTGGGCGGAGATCCTGCGCGACAGCCGCACCACGCCCCTGTGGACCAAGGTCCTGGAGCGTCGCTGGCAGCTCGAGAAGCGCCTGCCGGTGGAGCACGTCAACGTGTTCCGCTTCCTCCGGCCGGCCTTCGAGATGTTGCAGTCAAACGGCGTGCTCGGCCTCGCTTTCGACGGCGGCGGCGGCAAGAAGTGGGTGAAGGTCGACTTCCTCGGTCGCAAGGCGAACTTGTCGCTGCAACCGGCGCAGATCTGGAAGAAGTCGGGCGCGGCGATGTTGCCGACCTACGTGATCCGCGCGCCGGGCGAGCGTCGTCACCGGGTGGTGATCACGCCCGAGCTCGCCTGGCAGGGCACGCCCGAGGCCAGCTACCAGGCCTTCGTGCGGCGCTTCGAGGACTGGGTGTACCAGTGGCCGGAGCAGTACTTGCACTTCCTGTCGATGCGCCGCCGCGTGCGCGGCACCGACGTGCAGCCCTTCTTCGACGACTACCCGCCCGCCGCGATGCAGCTCGATCCCGCCGAGGCCGAGGAGCGGCTGCGGCGCGCGGGGGAGTGGCGGGAGGCGTAGGCGTGCTAGGCTGATGTAAATCTATGATGGATTTACATATGAGCATCAACCCGCCCCCTTCTGCGCGCCCGGCTTCACCGTGAGGTTGCCGTCCCCGCCCCCGGTGCTGCCGCCACCCTCCGATCCGGAGGAAAGCACGAGCCAGATGCTGGATCTCCTTGGCTTCCAGCGTGCGCACCCGGCGTTCGTCCGCGCGGCGAACGCAGCCTACCAGCCCTGGGACGAGCTGCGTCGCCGTCCACTGCCCAGCGGCGCGTCGCTGGTGACCGCGTGGCGTGCGGTCCGCGAGGTGCGCGCCCACAACTTGCGCGACCTGCCGCTGCACGATCGCCACGGCCTGCCGTTCCAGTACTGGATCACCGACGAGGTGCTGCAACGGCTGCTTCGCATCGAGGCGGCGGCCACCGACCCTTTCGGCCTTGCGCTGGGCGACGGGAAGACGCCTCCGCACCAGCGCCAGCACCTCCGCGCGTCGATGATCGAGGAGGCGGTGAACTCGAGTCTCATCGAGGGGGCGGCCACCACCCGGCGAGAGGCACGCCGGTTGCTGGAGCAAGGCCGTCCCGCGCGCGACCGCTCGGAGCAGATGATCGTCAACAACTTCCGTACCATCGAGCTCCTCGACGACCTGGTACACGAACCGCTCTCGCCCGCCGTCGTCTTCGAGATCCACCGGTCGATGACACACGGCACCCTCGACGACCCTCGCGACGCGGGACGCCTGCAGGCGCCCGGCGAGGATCGCGTGATGGTGATGGACGACGAGGGACAGGTGCTGCACCGGCCGCCCGAGGCCCCGGCGTTGCCCGAGCGCCTGCAACGCCTCTGTGACTTCGCCAACGCGACCGAACCCTTCGTTCCCGACACGCTGAAGGCGATCATGCTGCATTTCCAGCTTGCCTACGATCACCCGTTCGTGGACGGGAATGGCCGCACCGCGAGGGCCCTGTTCTACTGGTTCCTGCTCCGTCGCGGCCACCGCTTGATCAGGTACCTCACGATCTCGCGGTCCATCTTGGACTCGCGCAAGCAGTATGCGAGGGCATACCTCTACTCTGAGCAGGATCAGGACCTGACCTACTTCCTGCTGTACCACCTGCAGGTGTACGAGCGCGCGTTGCACGGCCTGGGAGACTACCTTCGTCGCAAGCGGGGAGAGGCGAGGGAGGCACTGGAAGCGCTGGCCCGCTGGCCGCAGTTGAACGGCCGCCAAAAGCAGTTGCTCCGGGTGCTCGTCCGCGGCGGCGACACGCTGCTGACGGCACGGGAGCATGCAAACGCCAACGGTGTCACCCACCAGACGGCGATGCACGACTTGAAGGTGCTGTGCGCCGAGGGCCTCGTCGTGGCGCGCCCATCGGGGAGGCAGACCTACTTCGCGCCCGCGACCGACCTCGTCGCCAAGATCGAGGCGGGACCGCTGCCACGCGGCGGGTGCTGACCCCAGCCCGTGCTACCGTCACCCGGTGCTGCTCGCCCTCCTCGCCTGCATCCCCATCCCCTACATCTCGCCGCCGGCTGACTTTAGCGTCGCCGTCAACCCGATCCCGGCCACCTTCGTCGACAACCGCGACAACGTGTCGACCGGTCCCTCCTCGGTCGACCTGCGCGCGGGCCTCGTGCCGCTGGGCGTGGTGGAGTCGATGCGGGATCGCGTCGTGGATCCGACGGTCGGCGTGGTCTTCAGCATCCAGCGACCGTCGTTCTTCGACAGCACGCTCGACCTCGGAGGCTACGGCCGCGTGGCCATCCGCACCTGGAACGACCAGCTCGGCGGCAACACCTTCGCCGCCTTCGAGCCACGCATCACGGTCGACGTGATCTCGAAGGACCTCGGCGACACCACGCCCGAGGTCTCCCCTGGTTTGCTCGTGGGCGGCCTGATCCGCCTCGGGGGCTGGTCGAATGGCGAGGTGGGCGCGGGCTTCTCGGCCGGGCCCGGCGGCGCCTCGGGCGGCGTGGGCGTGGCCTACGGCGAGTGGGGGGTGGCCCTGGCCATCGACGGTGGCGCCAGCCTCCGCGCCAGCGGCGACATCGACACGCGCCTCTTCCTCGCGCTGGAGTTCCGCGCGCCGGCGAGCGCCGGCATCATGCTGGTGCCCATCTACTGAGGCGGCTGTCGCGATACCGTTGGCAGAGGTCATGTGGGCCATTTCGAGACACTGCCCAGGGTCATCCATCAAAAAATAGGACAGATCGGCCCCTCTGGGCCCAGGCGCGCCCGGTCGCCCTGAGAAAAGCGGCGTTCACCCGTTCGGCCTCGCCGCGCTCCAGCGCCCGAGTCCTATTTTTTCCCCCATGAGTGCCGCCACCGTCCTATTTCTTGGCACATGACCCCAGGCACCGGCGCGCGGCCCCGCCGGGCGCCAAGCCCCTCGAGCGCGACGCCACCGGATCGTGGCACACTGAGCCCATGCTGCTCCTCCTCGCCTGCATCAGCGTGTACGACGACGAGGACAACCCGGTCGTCGACGACGGCTCGGCCACCGCCGAGGGCGACGACCCCGGCGAGTGTTTCGACCGCGCCGACAACGACCTCGACGGCGCTTTCGACTGCGAGGACAGCGAGTGTGCTGGCTCGCCCGACTGCGCCGGAGAGGGCGATGCGGACGCGGACACCGACACCGACACGGACACGGATTCCGACGCGGACACCGACACCGCCGATGAGGACACGGGCGACACCGGGATCGACCCGGGCGCTGCCCTCGACGACTTCAAGAGCTACGAGCTGGTCTACAGCTTCGCCTGGGACTTCGACGACACCTACGAGTCCTACCTCGAGGCCTACGGCCTTGGCGACTGCGTGACCACCTACACCGGGAGCGGCCTGACGTACGAGCGTGTCGCGACGCGCATCACGTTCATTGGCCCCTGGGCCCCCAGCGACACGGACTGCAACGAGAACCTCGTGGGTGTGCTCTGGTACGACGAGCGTCGCGACAGCTATGCGTCCTTCACCTTCAGCGACGACCTGTCGCGACTCGACGACTGGGTGCAGCACCTCGACGCCGGCAACTACGAGCCAGTGGAGGAACCCTCGTCGAACCAGCAGTGGTACATCACCGAGATGGCGGCGGACTTCGATCTGGACGCCGGCACCGCGCACTATGCGCTCGACGAGGCCATCACCGTCGACATCATCCCGGTGGTGATCACCCACACGGTCGACGTGAGCTTTTCCCGCTAGTCCTCGGCCTCGAAGCGCTCTCGCCGCACGGCGATATCGAGCATGCGACCCTCACGACGAAGCTCCAGCTTCACCACCGTGCCCTCGTCGCCGGTGATCTCGTCCATTGCCTCGTAGGTGCTCCAACCCTCGGTGTCGTGGCCATCGACGGCCACGATGATGTCGCCATTCTCGAGGCCGGCCTCCTCGGCGGGGCTGTCGGGGCGCACGCCGTCTACCCGGATGCCCTCGTCAACCTGGGCAATCACCACGCCAATCCCCGCCACGGGGGAGTCGTCGACCACCAGCTTCACCGACTCGACCGGGTCGAACGCGGAGAAGTATGCGCCCTCGCTGTGTCGCGACAGCGCACCGTCTCGCACGCGAGCGCGCACGAGGCACTCCCCCTTGCGCGGATTGAGCGTGAAGGCGCCGTTCTCATCGCTCTGCACCGTGTCGCCGCAGCCCCACACTTCCACGCCGGCCAGTGGCTCGTCGAGCAAGTTGACGACCTTGCCTTCGAGCGCCCAGCGGGTCTTGAGCTGGCACTCGGCCACGTCGCCCGCGTCGAGCTCGAGGGTGCCGAGGTTGGTCCAGCGCTCGTCGTGCTGCCAGGACAACGACCAGGTGCCGGGCGCGAGCGCGAGGTTGAAGCTCCCATCATCGCTCTCGGCGGTGTGCGCTTGCCCCCCCTCCTCGCGCGCCCAGAGGCTACCCTTGCCGCTGCCGTCGGCCGTGCAGTGCACCGTCGCGTACTCGCGCTCCACCACCGTGCCGGCCTCGCGCGTGGGCGTGTCGCGACCGACCCGGATCTCGGGCACCCGAGGCTTGCGAACGTGCGCCGTCCACGCACGATCGGCCACGCGCATCGACACGAAGACCGCTGCCGCGAGGAGCCCAAGGACGACCATGATCGAGAGGCGGCGGCGCATGGGGGCATCGTAGCGCGGTTGGGTGGACAACCACGCGCGCACGTCGCTACGGGGGCGAATGGCCGATCGTCACGGGACCGACCTGGAGATCGCGGAGCGCGCGCGCACCACCGGGCTGCTGCACGAGGCGGGCGTGCAGATGATGCGGCTTCGACTGCGTCGCGAGTTCCCTGCCGCCAGCAAGGCCGAGATCGAGCGTCGGCTCAGGGCGTGGCTCGCCGCGCCCGAGCCGGTGCCGGCGTGCATGCGGGAGGTCGCCTGGCCCCGTCGCTGAGGGGTATGGCGCGGCAGCTCGTGGGGGCGCGTGATGCGTTGAGAGCCGCCCTCGGACCGCGCGCCCATGGCGATGGCTTTGCCCTGGTGGGTGGCCTGGCGGTGTCCGTGCGCACGGAGCCACGGTTCACGCGCGACGTCGACCTGGCGGTGTCGGTGGGCGCAGACGTCGAGGCCGAGGCCTGCGTCTGGCGCCTGCAAGGACTGGGCTACCGGCTCGAGCTCGTCCTGGAGCACACACGCGACCGGCTCTCCACGGTCCGCCTGCGGCCACCTCGAGCAGGGGCGGGCGGCATCGTGATCGACCTCCTCTTTGCATCCTCGGGCATCGAGCCCGAGATCGTCGGGCGGGCGGAGCCGATCGAGGCGTTGCCGGGCGTCGTCGTCCCCGTGGCCCTCGGCTCCGATCTCCTCGCGATGAAGCTCCTCTCGGTCGAAGCGCGGCGACCGCAGGACGCCCAGGACATCGAGTCGCTGCTCGGCGTTCTCGACGCCGGCGGTATCGAGTCCTGTCGACAAGCATTGCGGCTGCTGACGGCGCGCGGGTTCAATCGCGACCGCGATCTCGAAGCGATGCTCGACGGCCTCCTCGCCCGACCCTAGATCGGCTCCACCTCGAACAGCTCCAACCCGGGATTCTCCCGTTGCGCGTACTGGAGCGGCCACGGCGACTCGCTCAAGACCACCGGGTTCCCGTGACGATCCTCAACCACGGTGTAGTCGCGACGAACTTTCATCCAGGCCACGCCCTTGTCCCCCCGCGCCCAGCGCGCGAGCCGGAAGGGCGACGAGTCGAGCACCGCCTTCACGCCGTACTCGGTCTCCAGCCGGTGGAGCAGCACCTCGAACTGGAGCTGTCCCACCGCGCCCAGGTACGGGTCTTGCTCGCCCAGCTCCGGCCGGAAGAAGAGCTGGATCGCGCCTTCCTGGGAGAGCTGCTGCAAGCCGGTGGTCAGGTGTTTACGACGCATTGGGTCTTTGAGCTTCACCCGCGCGAAGTGCTCGGGCGCGAAGCGAGGGATGCCCTGGTACTCCACGCGGTCTTTCGCGTAGAGCGAGTCGCCGATGCGCAAAGCACCCGGATCGAAGAGGCCGATCACGTCGCCGGGCCAGGCCTCGTCGAGCAGCTCGCGCTCGCTGCCGAGGAAGGTGTGCGGCTTGGCGAGCTTGATCGTCTCGTTGGTGCGGTGGATGGTCACCTCCATGCCGCGCTCGAACTTGCCGCTTTGTACCCGGAGGAAGGCCACGCGGTCGCGATGCCGCGGGTTCATGTTGGCCTGGATCTTGAAGATGAAGCCGGAAAACCGCGGGTCGTCGGGCGCGCGAGGGAGGCCGGTGCAGGGGCGCATCCGGGGGCCGGGCGCCATGTCGACCATCGCGTCGAGGAAGGGCTCCACGCCGAAGTTGGTGAGCGCCGACCCGAAGAAGACGGGGGTCTGCTTGCCCGCGAGGAAACGCTCGGGGTCGTAGCCGTCGCCGGCCACCTCGATGAGCTCGATGTCCTCGGCCAACTTCGCGCGCAGGCCCTCGTCGATCTCGGAAACATCGACGCGCTCGAACTCCACCAGCTCGGTGCCCTTGCCCTCGCCGAAGCGCATAACCTGTCGCGACGCGCGGTCGTAGACGCCGACGAACTCGCGGCCGGAGCCGACGGGCCAGTTCACCGGCGCGCACTCGATGCCGAGCGCCTTGCCCACGTCGTCCAGGAGGGTGAGCGAATCGATGCCCTCGCGGTCGCACTTGTTGATGAAGGTGAGCACGGGGATGCCGCGCATGCGACACACGTCGAAGAGCTTGCGGGTACGGTCTTCCACGCCCTTGGCGTTGTCGATGAGCATCACCGCGCAGTCCACGGCGGCGAGCACGCGGTAGGTGTCTTCCGAGAAGTCGGCGTGGCCCGGGGTGTCGAGCAGGTTGAGGCGCTTGCCGCGGTGGTCGAACTGCAAGACGCTCGACGTGATCGAGATGCCGCGCTCCTGCTCCATCTTCATCCAGTCCGACACCGCGTGTCGCGACGCCTTGCGTGACTTCACGGCGCCGGCGATGTGGATCGCGCCGCCGTAGAGCAAGAGCTTCTCGGTCAGCGTGGTCTTCTGCGGCACCAACGGGGTGGTCCACCTTGGCGAGCAGTAGTCGACAGAGCGCGGGCGTGAGCGTGAGCGCGACGAAGAGCGAGGCCATGATCGACGCGATGTAGGC
>SXGT01902392.1_pt1 | contig 55289 bp, 49 predicted proteins | sample 3176221 | NCBI WGS metagenome assembly SXGT01 (sample SAMN11356862, study PRJNA531348) | freshwater metagenome | isolation source: freshwater sample F1-120 | place: China: Fuxian Lake, Yuxi | collected 2017-12-25
TGCCCTCGGTCGGGTCTGGCACGTAGTCCCCTGGTCCACACATGGTGTGCTCCCCTCAGAAAAAAGGTTGGGAGCGGTAGTATAGAAACCGTCACCTACCCTGTCTAGAGCAATTTCAGAATCGTCGCTACAGTGTCCAATATTCTCCAGAATTAAATATTATAGAGATACTATGGCGCTTTAGAAAATATGAATGGATAGAGTTGGATGCTTAGAAGAGCTGGACACATTTGGTGAACTATGTAGAAAATGTGCTCCAGAATTTCGGGGAAAAATATAAAATTATTTTTGTTTAAGTACATAACACCCAGTTCTTGCAGGAACGGGAAGCCTTGCGGAGTGCCTGGCAGCACGACCAATACGCCTCGCGGTTTACGACGATGTTACGCCGTATCCAACAGGACGCACTGCAACATTACGATGTTTTTCTGGCAATTTACGCTAAGAATCTGGAGAAGACGTTGCAAGTCGTGCCCAAAAACGAAGTGCCGGTGATTCGTGCGCAGGTTGAAGCTGCCAGAGCATGCGCGGACGGCAAGCTCGATCCGCAGATTACCTTGCCCGGTAGTCATACAGCGCAAGAGAAGGCGCGTAGCCTCGACCGGCGCGGGGAAAACATGTCAGAGCACTGGGCTTTTTTTACGCAAATGGATGCCGTGCATCATTTGAGTGCTGAGTAGCTAAAGTGAGCCATCAGCCTAGGCATCTACAAATCATAAGCATATTAAGAACTATATTGACGCCAGTATATGCTAGACATAGGGAGTGAGATGTGGCCAGCACGGCCTTTCGCTATGGCGGTGGGGAGGCGAACTACCTGTCCAGCCAGCTGCAACGCGCCCTGCGCGCTGTACATGGTACGGCGCAGCATCAGCGCCAGCAATGATGCGTATGAGGAGCATGCTCAGGGGTTGTTGGGGCTGGCGGGGGCGCCGTCGGGGCAGTGGGCCTCTCCCCGCCAAGCTGGCAGGGGCTGCACCGCGGGGCTCCTATCCTCTGGCAGCACAAACGAGCCCCTATGCCGGAGGAGTAACACCAGGGTTCTCGCCCGTGGGTGCAGAGTCCACAAATCCCAGGGTACGCTTCAGACGCTCAACCACATTGTAGACAATAGGGCACGTTTCCGCATTGTCGAGCACTTGTGGGAGGCGAGAGCGGAAGTTGCGGTGTAAGTGGGGATACTGCGCGCACACGGCAGGGCGCACCTCGTAGATCGAGCAGAGTGCACCATCCAGGAAGGGACAGGGGAGCGTGCGAGTAATGTACTTCCCCATGTCAGCGTCAGACTGGAGATAGCGCGTGCGGATGTCCTCCAGGGTCAGCCCCAAGTAGGCCGCAATCCGTGTGGCTTCGGCCCGGCTGAAGACAGGTTGACGTACCCGGCAGCAGTTGGCGCACTCCCGACAGTCAATATGCTGCCACACGGCAGCCGTCGTCTCCTGGACGAGCGCATTGAGTGGACGGTCGGAGAGCGGCACTTCTAAGGTGACAAAGGTCCGAAACGCCAGGTTGTCTGCCTCATGGGCCACTGTCGTACGTTGGATATGGTGCAGATCCGTGATAATCTCGTGAGGCATCATGTCCTCTCTTCCCGTGTGAGCTTTGGCGGACTGCCTCTCGGCCCCAGGTCTGGTGACGCAAGCGGACGGGGTTGAGCACCCCAGGCTCACTCCTGGGGACTGAGCAGAATGGCCCCGAGAATATCAGCCTGCACATCTTGCAGGAGAGCTTTCGCCTCTATGGCCTTATCCATCTGCGATGTCCCCAGAGTCAGGACCAGACAGGTGGCATCGACTTTACTCCCTAAAAGCGCGGCATCTACCCCATCAAGGACCGGAGGAGCGAGGCATACAATCAAGTCATATCTGGCTTTGTATTGCGCCAAGAGCGTATCAAACACTGACGAGGCGAAGGCGGCGGCGGTCGCGGGGAAGGCCGTGCCAGTGGCCACGACGTGTAGGCATGCGATGCTCGTCTTCTGGATACTGTCTTGCCATTGATCGAGCGTGGCGAGGGCTTCGGCGACGCCCGGTGCCGCGGCACAGTGTAACAGGCTGTGGAGGGAGGGCTGCGAGACATTGCTGTCAACGAGAAGGGTCGACAGGCCAGCGTGGGCTGCCGCCATGGCCAATTCCGTGGCGAGAGCGGCGACAGCGTCGTGCGACTCTGTCCCGACCAGCAGGACGGTGTGTATCTGGCGTTGACTTTGGAGGCTCTTGAAGCGCGCATAGAGGTAGCGTACAGCTGGCGTCGCCGTAGGAGGGAACGCCGCATGATCTCCCGAGAGTGTCTCTCGACCTTGCTGGCTTCTGCCCGACGTGGCCATGGGGACAGTCGTCAGCAATTCTAGGCCTACGTGTCGTTCTACCTGACCAGCGGTATAGAGGGTCTGATCCGAAAAATTCCTCAGAAACACGAGGACCACACCCATCATAAGGCCCACAAACAGCCCCAGAATGGCTGTTTTCGTACGGGCGGGCTTGCTTTTCTTCTCTGCCGGAAAAGCCTGGTCGAGGACATGGAAGGTGGTATCCTCGCGTGCTTCATCCAGCTTCGCTTGCTCAAGATGTTGTGTCAAGAACGTAAAGACTTTTCCGAGGATCAAGGCCTCGCGTTGCAGGCGCGCATAGACCATCTTGATCTCGGGGAATTCTTCTAAGGAGAGCTGGTTCTGTGGTTCTATCGTACTCGCCTGCGTCTCCGGCCGCACGGACAACGTACCCGAATGCAACTGCGTCAATTGGGCACGCAGTTCGTGCAATTCTTCTTGTAACAGGTAGACTTCACGATTGGCGCTGGTCATCAAGCGTTGCTGCACCCCCACACGCACCTCACGCTCCCGGATTTGTCCCTCGATCTCGGCGTTAGCTGCCACCGCCGCGGTCGTCTGGGCTTCCAGAGAGACGATTTGGTGTGTCTGTTCGAAATTTTTGAGCGTTTCTTCGGCGATATGCAGGGCTTGGCGAGTTTTGTCGAGCTGGGACGCCACGAACTCCCAGTTCTTTCTGGCGAGCGAGAAGGCGTTACTATTGACCGTACGATGGAGGACCTCAACGTAGTGCTTAGCAATCACGGCAGCCAAGTGCGAATCCGTACGTGACACCACAATGGTCACGATACCTTTACGATCCGCTGAGAGAGCCACAGAGCCCTTCAGAGCGAGAAAGGCGTCTTGTATGGTAGGAGCTTTTGGTGTTTTCCATTGCCGTGTCTCGGCATCCCATCTGCCTGGAAACAGGTGAGGCAGTAAATCGAGATCCTGGATCACCTCGACTGCTAGCGTACGACTTTGGAGCACGTTGAGGAGACGATCGGCTAGATTCTCTCGGCCAAACAGCGATCCAGAAGCGGCTGGGAGAAGCCCACCAATCTCTCCGAGTGCCGAGGACAGGCCACCGCGCGCTGCACCCAATGCCATGAGGGTGACCGTGCTTTGGTAGATATTTGGCTGGGACCGCACCCAACCTGTGATGCCGAGCGTCACCACCAGGGTCGCGCTCCAGAACCAGGCCCGATACCTGACCAGTACGGCCCAATAATCACGCAGACGAATCATCTCTCCCCCAGGAGCCATCTCCATGGGTCTAACCTCATGAGCGTAAGGTATATGACAGTGGACACGCGCTCAACACTCCCCTGTCGGCTGCCATAGGAGGGACATGATGACACTGCCCGAGGTCGTCCCAATTATAAGCTGACCAAAATGGCTGCGATGACTCCCAAACTGGAGATGCCTTGCGAGATAATCTGGACAATATCACGCGTGGTACGCAGGGTAGATGGGGTAACCACACGGCGTGGCACGATGATACTATCCCCTGGTTGGACATGGACAGCATAGAAATCTTTAAATTTGAGCGTTTTGCCACTGGTAAGCAGCACCGCAAATTGATTTTGTGTGTTACTCATAACCGTGCCATTGGCCTGGACTAGGAAGATCCCTTCCTCCTCAGCAGTCTTTTTCAGCCCACCAACTTTACTGAGATAGTACGCTATTGTTTTTGCTGGTTCATAGAGTAATGACGTGCGATTGTAGACCTCGCCCAGCACATTCACATACTGTGGGGTTGAGGGAATCGTGAGCTGATCACCCGGCTCTAAGACGAGATCCTCCACAGTGCCAGCCAACGCCTCAAGAGGGCGTAAGCGCACGACGATGCGCCCATCAGGTTGCACAGCGCTGAGACGCCTCAGCATGTCCCGACGAAAGTCGGCGACTTGCTTTTGCTCTCTGGCATCGTCTGCGCTCAGGGTCGCTTGGATCTCCGCCGCATTTTGGCTGAGGAGCGCACTTTCTTCCTCACGGATCAAGTCCTCCACACGCCTTGCCTGGTCCTGTTTTGTACGTACACGGGTGAACGTTGCGCCATGTAAATATGCGCTGTCGGTAAAACCACCGGCACGCCGCAGGACGGAAGCCAAGTGCTCGCCTTTTTGGACAGGATAACCGCCCGGAAAGCGCACTTCGCCCAGCACTTCCACCACACGCTCCAATTCGATATTCGGAATGGGACGGATTAAGAGTTGATCGAAATCTTCCAAAAAGATGTTGTCGTTGGTCTCACCGGCAAGGGCTTGGCTCAGACTGATTTCTAGGCGGATCGCTGTATCCCCGGTCTGCGTGATCCTGTGGCGCGTTAATTCGGCTTTCTCCAGATACGCCAGTTTCTGCACACCCCCAGCGCGGAAGATCAGATCGCTCACCCGCATATCTCTTGTCAAGGCATAGCTTCCCGGTCGATGCACCAGACCCAACACCTGTACCTGCTGAGGAAATTTGTATTCAGAGAGGTTATGCACTACGACCTTATCTTCGTTGTGTAGGAGGAGATTATCCAGTCTGCTATCGCGTATGGCGCCTTCGAGGTGAAAGGGTAAGGCTTGGAGATCACGCGTTGCAGTGACCCGCAGGATCTCGGCGCGCTCCAGGTAAGCCACGTTGGTGACACCCCCAGCTTTGGCGATGAGATCCGCCACCCGCATCCCGCCTAATAACGGGTAGGATCCCGGCTGTCGGACTTCCCCCTCAATCGTCACGACCGGGGGATCGGTAAAATCCGTTTTGGCAAAGATCCGTACCCCATCCTGGGGTTGGAGCACCAGGTTCGCCGCTGGATCACCGGCGAAGAGGGCGTGGAGGGTAAAAGGCACAATGGTGCGCTGCAAGTTCGGCTCCACGTAACGCACAAGTTCCGCGTAGTCTGGATAGGCTTCCGGGCGTAACGCTTGGTACGACGGCAGCAAATCACGTAAGCGCATCCCAGGCTTCAATTCGTAACGCCCTGGTCTGAGGACATGCCCGTCGAGTGTGACAATGTTTTCCAGGGTCGGGATAATGGATAACACCCGGACCGAGTCGCCCTCCACGATGGGAGTCTGCCACGGATCACGGCGGGCTTTTTGCTGCGCTGAGAGATCAAAATCTACGACGATACGCTTTTCGTTGGCGACCACCCGTTCGACCTGCACCCGCTGTAAGTAGCCCAAGGGCGTAATCCCCCCTGCCAGATCAAAGAGACGGCGCAGGGTGATCCCTGGCTCGATCTCATAGATCGCCGGCCGTTTGACATTGCCCGCCACTCCGGCTACCGGACCAATCAGGGGAACGAAGATGGTATCGCCCATTTGTAGCGTTTCGTCCTGACTTTTGTCGCCTTGTAGGAGGAAATTGTACAAATCAATCGTATGAACCTTTTTATTCTGATGTGTGACTTGAATGCGCCGTAAAGAGCCGTTTTTTGTGGGACCACCAGACGCGAACAGGGCGTTGACCAGCGTGGATAAAGAACTCACCGTATAGGCCCCAGGCTGTTGCACTTCCCCAACCACATACACCAAGATCGTGCGTAACTTTCCGAGCGTCACGGCCATACGAAAGTCAGCATAGTATTCGGCAAAGCGGCGTTGCAAGAGGTTTTGTAATTGATCCAGGGTGAGCCCGCCCACGGCCACGACGCCGAGCCTGGGGAGCGTTAGCGTACCGTTGCGCTCAATCGTGACCTGATAGGCTTCTTGCACGCCTCCCCAGAGCACGATGTTCACGCTATCACCCGGGCCCACGATATAATCTTGACTGATAGGTACGTCGGTAATGGGAGCAAACGTGGTGGGCGTACGCGCGAAGAGATCATAGCCAAACTGGCGTAACGGGGTCGAGGGATCAATCGCACTCCCCGCTAACAGACGCTCAATGGGGGAGAGTTCCTCGAGAAATTGCGTTTTGCCGGCGCTCGTCGTCCCGGTGTCCCCAGTGGCTGTAGCAGGTGACTCGCCACTCCCACTCGGCCCCGCCGGAGGTGTGGCCGGCGGCCTGCCCGTGGCATCCACTGGGGTGCCATCTGGTCGTAGAACGCCGGGAGCGGCTTGCGTCCTGGGCACGGTGGGTACCACGCCCGGCGCGGGCGGTGTGGGCGTGCTCCTCGGCGGTACCGCGGGGCTCGTCCCACCAAACGGCACGCCAGGAGGCTGACTGGCTGGCCTACCGGCTCCTGGGACGACAGTTCCTGGGGCGACAGGCGCAGAGGCTGGCTGCCCCGGTGCACCACTCGATGGGAGAAGCGGGCTCACACTCGACCCGGGGGCTGGTGTGCGGCCTGACGTCCCCGCTGGTGCGGCTGCCGGCACTCCTGTCGCTCGCCCCGCCGGCAAAGCCGCTGGAGTGGAGACACCGCCCCCGGCTGGCGCCGGAGCGACTGCCGGAGCCGATGTTGGCTGCCCAACGCCATGTGACGTCAGGCCCAGAGAGAGCCCCAACGCGAGACATCCTATGACACAGTGACGGGCTTGGGAAAGCAGACCTGACAACACAACTCCATCCTTTGAACCTCCCCAGGCCTAAAGGCCGGGGATTCCAGGAACCACCTTGCGGCGGTGTTCGTGGGTCGTTCCGACCCCGGCAGCAAACGTGTTGATGGCCGCATGCACATCACGGTCATGTGCGGCCCCACACGCCGCACACTGGCACTGCCTGACTTGCAAGCCCGCGTAGCTCGTGGGACTGGACAGGCTCCCGCATGCCGAGCAGGTCTTGGTGGAAAAACGCGAGGGCACTTCGCGGTCCTGCCTACCACTTGCAGTACACTTGTAGGCGAGCATGCCACGAAGCTGAGCATGCGCCGCACTGGCGACGCGCTTCCTAAAGGATCGGGCCAGGCCCTTGTCGTTATTTTGAGATCAGACAATCACCTGGTCAGCCGTGTACAAGCACGACGTGAGGCAACGCTCCTACCGCACGGTGCCCACCACTACAGTAGTAGTACAACCCCTTCTGCAGCCCCAACACATTCTAACGCCCCATGGTGTTGCGCAATGTACTCGCGGCAGTGTGCGAGTATCTGATCAATATCCTCGTCAGAATGACTGGGATCGTGATGAAAGAGTGCGAGGCGCTTGACGTGTGCCTGTTGCGCCAGTTGTACGGCATGCAGGTAGGTAGAATGGCCCCAACCGATACGCTGCGGCGCGTATTCTTCTGGAGTGTACTGCGCATCCTGAATCAGTAAATCGGCCTGTTGCACGAGGGCGAGGTGACGGGCAGGCCTGACCATGTGACGGGAAGCCAGCGCATCGCCGAAAGGCTCGTTATCCGTGGTATAGGCCAGGACTTTGCCCTGTGCCGTCAGGCGATAGCCCAGTGTACAACCAGGATGGTTGACCTGCCCCGCTTCGACGGTCGTGCCATTGGGCAAGGTGAAGACCTGTCCTTCTCCCAGCTTCACAAACTTGATGGTCGCCGCCATGACATGCATCGGAATCGGAAAATACGGGGTCTGCATCTGTCCAGTGACAATCTCTTCCAGGGTCAGCGTATCATGCTCTGGGCCCAGAATGGTCAACTCGGTCCCCCCAATATACGCTGGAATAAAGAAGGGTAAACCCTGGATGTGATCCCAGTGCGCATGACTGAGGAATAAATAGGCCTGGATGGGCTTTGGCTGCGTGAGCAAAGCTTGCCCTAAGGCGCGAATACCCGTGCCTGCATCAAAAATAATCAGCGTCCCGTCGTTTAGGCGCACTTCGACACACGCAGTATTCCCCCCGTAACGCATCGTGGTGGGTCCTGGTGCAGCAATAGAGCCACGCGTTCCCCAGAACCGAACCTGCATGCCCACTCTCCTAGCCTAGCGCTACTGGCCGCTGGCGGCGAGCCCACAACTCGCAGGGCTTTGCTGACGTATCAAGCGCTGATAGATGTGCACATTGCGTTCTACCACGCGTGGCCACGCGTACAGCTGGGCCCGTTGCACACTCTCATGACCACACAACGTGCTTAAGGTTGGCGAGGCAAACAGACGCATGATGGCCTCAGCAAAGGCTGCGGCATCCCCCACGGGCACCAGTAAGCCTGTCTGCTCGTGGACAACCGTTGAGGCTAAACCACCAACCCGCGAGGCAACCACCGGGATCCCACACGCCATGGCTTCGAGGACCACCATGCCAAAGGACTCATAATGCGACGGCATCACAAAGACATTCGCCGCCGCGTAGTACGGCGGCAAGAGTTCCTGAGGCTGCGCCTTCATAAAAGTCACGTGCGAGGTCACACCCAGCTGTGCTGCCAGGGTGCGTAAACGGGCTAATTCCTCTCCCTCGTGTGGGTCATCCTCGTCCACCCCCCCGCCGACAATCAACGCCTGCACAGTCGGGTAGGACGGTCGGACCAGATGCAGCGCCTGCAAGAGCGTACTGAGGCCCTTGAGCGGCTGCAAGCGACCGACAAACAGCAGCAACGGGACGGCAGGGGGGAGGGCGAGAGCCTGACGCGCCTGCTGTTGTGACATGGGCCGAAACAGGGTGGTATCCACACCGCAGGGGATAAGCTGTATACGCGCGGGCTCGACGCCATACTCTTGGATCATATGCTGTTTACTGGCGGGGCTTTCCGCGACTAAGGCATCACTGTGTTTGAGGACTTCATATTCCACTTGGAGACGCCGTGGCGGATCCTGCTCCCACACTTGCTGCGCCGCCGCATTCTTCGGATACCCCAGGGTATGCGACATATGCACCATCGGCACGGACCACAGCGCCCGTAATTGCAGCGCCACCCAGCCCGAGAGCCAATAATGACTGTGCAACAGATCGTAGTGGAGGTTCTCGCGGGCGGCAAAGTCCAAGACGCCCTCGACAAACTCCGGCAAATGATCCCAGACCCGATGCTTGGCATAGGGTGCGGCAGGCCCAGCCGGGAGGTGAATCACCCGCGCTCGTGGGCCAAAGTTGACAATCATCGGTTCCCAGGGATCCTGCCGTCGTGTGTAGACATCGACGGTAAGCCCTTGACGGCCCAACAGTCGGCTCAGTTCACGCACATAGACATTCATGCCCCCCGTATCACGACCACCGAGCGGTGCCAACGGGCAGCTATGCACGCTAAACATCGCCACGCGGCGTAGGGATGGGCGCGAGAGAGAAGCACAGCTCATAAAGGGGACCCTTGCACAGGACACGCCGTGCGCGCAAACAATTGGTACAGTGGCCGATCTGTTGCCCCAAAACGATATTTATACGATTCGTTCCCACGCATGAAATCAAAGGTAGTGAAGCCGCGGGTAATCGCCGCGCGAATACGTTCCGCAAACAAGACAATGCCTGCGCTGAGTTCGCTATACCCGGGATGATACCCCGAGTTATACGCGGCGTACGTTGTCCCGTAGGTAAAGCAGCAGAGCGTGGCAATCGGCGCGCCGTCAGCAGCCAGGAACGCCAGGTCGAGCCAGCCTTGCGCCCACATCTGATGCGCCATATCGCGAAAGAACGCTTCTTTCTCTGCGGTCATAAAGCCTTGCTTGGCATCCTGCTGACTCATCCGGTGCAGCGCCACAAAGGTATCGATATCCGCATCCAGGTGGACCGCATCCTGCGTGACGTGGTATGCCAACTGGGCCGCCGCCTCGGCACGCCGCAGTTTGCGCCGTAATTCGTGGCGGTCTTTCCCACGCAGCATCGTTAGATAGTCTTCCCAATCCGTCGGCAGATCAATCGTCGGGCAGGTCTCAATCTGTTCGACTTCGACCTTGAGGCCCGCACGCAGGAGCTGCTGGTGGAAGGCGTCCAGTGTGGAGGAACGATGATACACATTTGGCAGATGCAGTGCAAAATGGTCTCCACCCTGCTGGAGCAGATACTCGACGACCACCTGCGCCACCACTTGCGACTGCATCGACGACGTCAACACATCAAGATAGTCACACACTTCGAGATCGCCAAGCAGCGTGAGCGTCGGGGGGCCTTCCGCTGCAGGGCTCTCCATCAGTGGTACCAAACCCTGTAAGAGCCCTGCATTGGAACGCACGGCCAGGAGGCGTAATTGATGCGACGCACCAAAATGGCGCCACCACGTTTCCTGCCACTCTGGGGTATAAAACACACTCTGGAAGGGCAATTGGGACAACAATTGGCCCCACTCGGCCCGCAACTCCTGGAAGGCCGAGGCCGATGTATAGACCTCAACGTGCATGAATGAGCCCTCGTCCACGCAAGCAAACAACGCCCGACTACGTCAGAGCGTCTACCGAGAGGCAAGGCCGCCAGCTCTTACGCTGGCAGGAGCGTAACCCCTGCAGGAGCATTCAGTGATGGCTGGAAGGCATAGCGCACAAAGCCAAAGAGATTCCGGCAGATCACCCGTTGAAATTCGCGAAAGCCAGCTTTCTGCACCCCACGGATGGATGCCGTATTGTCATGCATGACAAAAATCAAGGCGCGCCGTAAGCCAGCCGCACGACTGGCCTCCAACATGGCTTGTAAGAGCGCTGGATAGAGATTTTGGCCACGATGTTCCGCAAAGGTCAACGCATCGTAGAAATAGACTTCATCCCGGCGAGGACTCATCACACAGCGAATTTCGCCGATTTTGACCGGTTCCTGTGTCGCCCAGCAATACCCCAGGATGGTATCCGCCTGCTGCACCGTCCAGAAGTGTTCACCACGGGCAAAACGAGCTGGATATAAGTGACGATCCGGAAAAGACGCGGTCTGACGCTGCACGGCCCAGGCGTGCGCATCAAGATGCTGATACGCGACAGACACCTTGGGTAGACAGATGGGTGCGGGCGCCGCGGTCAAATCCACCTCGAATAGACACAAGGTCTTGGTCGAAACTAACCACCCCATGCATGGTCTCTTCTATGGTGATGGTTCATCCTGAGACATCCCAAGTGTCTGCAGCAACAGTCCCTCAGCTTTCTTCAGGAGCTTCTCGATCGCTGCCAGCTTCACGCTACACAGCGCAATCTGGCGCACCAGACGCTCCTCTATCTCGCTCTCTGGCTGGAGACGCTCGAGCCACGACTCATACTGCGTCGGCACCGCAGACATATCGGGTTCCGGTCCTGTGTCCATCGTTATGACACATCCTGTGTGCTACGCATCGTTGCTCGCTTTCTGCGGCCCCACAGTGTGCAGGCCCAGCCTGCATAAAAGACGAGAGCCGCGACACCACTCCAATAGAGTAAAAGTCCCATCCCCGCTGTCCCAACGAACAGCAAGAGCACCCACCAGATCAAGACTAAGCCTGCCACTTGTAAGGTGCGTCCACACCAGTAGACCACCCAACGCATCCCTACAGGATGTTGTACGGCTGTTCGTGACCCGTGTTCGATGTGTTCTTCCGGCATCATATGTAGCTCATCTGGGGAACAGTGCCCCATCATAGGAGGCGACGTGGGCAAAAGCAAGCGCAAAGATACACGCGCATCCCTCGCATCGCCTCCGTGGCGTGGCGCGAGACATCTGGCGCGCTGTGCGGCCCATCCTCTACCCCACCCGCACGTTCTCCGTCCCCAACAGGGTTTCGAGGCCACCCAGGAGGTCAAGGGACGGTGTCACATTCAAGTGTTCGCCCGCCCGCAGTGCGATCCGTTCCCCATCGGGGAACTGCAACATGAGGACAATATGGCATGCCCCGGGCGTCTGGCCGAGCAGGTCGCGGACGTGCTCGAGCTTGGCACGATCATGCTCGGGCGACACGGTTAAGGTCAGACGGCGAAACTCGCCCAGGGCCAAGGCATCCTTGAGCTGGAGGATACGCTGGGCAATGATGCGCGCCTCCCCCCCCTCGCCTTCAATTTTTGCTTTGCCCCATACCACCACGGGCTCGTCACTTTCACAAGCGCTCAGGTTGTGACCATAGGCTTCGGGGAACACAATCACTTCGACGCTGCCGTAGAGATCTTCGAGCGTCAAAAAGGCCATCCGATCACCTTTTTTGGTCACCTGGGCCCGGTGTTGCGTAATCAGCCCGCCCATGGTGACCGTTGGTTCCCCTTGGTACTCTAACAGGGTTTGACTCGTCGCCGTGACCAAACGTCGCAGCTGCGACTGCACGGTGATGAGCGGATGGCTACTAATGTAAAACCCGAGGGCTTCTTTTTCGTGGAGCAGCTGGTCGTTCTCACCCCAGGGCGCGACCGGTTCCAGGGTCGGCATATGTTGATTTTTGTCGGTAGTGCTCTGCGCAAAGAGATTAAACTGCCCTTGCTTGCGATCGGCCTGCTGGCGCTGGGCCCATTCCAGCACCCGCGCCATATTGCCGATCATCTGGGCCCGGGACAGTTCGAGAGAGTCACAGGCACCACCTTTAATCAGGCTTTCAAACACTTTCTTATTGACCTGGCGGGAGTCAAGGCGGTCACAGAGGTCAAAAAAGGAGCGAAAGGGCCCCTGCTCTTGGCGTTCGTGCATGAGCGCCGTGATGGCCTGCGCACCCACGCCTTTGATGGCTCCCAAGCCGAAACGGATACGCTCACCCGAGACCGTGAAACCGTAGGCGCCTTCATTGACATCCGGCGGTAACACGGGCATACCCATGTCGCGGCAGTCGCCCATGTAGCGCATGACTTTTTCCGTATTATCCATGTCACTGGAGATCAACGCCGCCATGAACTCGTGGGGATAGTGGGCTTTGAGATAGGCCGTGCGGTAAGCAATGAGGGCATACGCCACACTGTGGCTCCGGTTGAAGCCATAGCCAGCAAAATAGGCAATGAGATCAAAAATCTTCGCGGCGAGTTCTTCGGGAAAACCATTGTTGATGGAGCCCTGCACAAAATGCTCGCGCTGTTCGGCCATGACTTCGGGTTTTTTCTTCCCCATGGCGCGCCGCAAGAGGTCCGCGCCGCCCAGCGTAAACCCGGCCAGCGTCGTGGCAATCTGCATCACCTGTTCCTGAAACACAATGACGCCATAGGTTGGCCGTAAAATCGGCTCCAGCTCTGGCAAGTCGTAGGTGATCGCGTGCCGTCCATGCCGACGCTCGATAAAATCATCGACCATGCCACTACCCAACGGCCCAGGGCGATAGAGGGCGACTAAGGCCACCAGATCCTCGAAGACGTGCGGCTGCAGCTTGCGGAGCAAATCGCGCAGACCACGTCCTTCTAACTGAAACACGCCATTGGTGCGCGCTTCAGACAACAGGCGATAGGTCTCGGGGTCGTCGAGCGGGATGATGTCGATGTCCAGCGTGATGTCCCGATTTTCTCGGATAAACCGGAGCGCGTTGTGAATCACGGTGAGGGTGCGCAGACCCAGGAAATCCATCTTCAACAGCCCCATGGCTTCGATGTCGTCCATGGCATACTGCGTCACCACTTCGCCATTGGCTCCTCGAGAGAGCGGGACGATATTGGCCAACGGTTCTGGCGAAATCACCACCCCGGCCGCATGCACCGAGGCGTGACGTGAGAGGCCTTCGAGACGCCGCGCCGTGGTAATGAGGCGTTCGACCCGCGGATCTGCCGTTTGCATCTCACGCAGGCGTGGTTCTTCTTCCAGCGCGCTGTCCAACGTGATGTTGAGATGGTTGGGTACCAGCTTGGCAATGCGGTCGACCTCGCTATACGGCATATCGAGGGCGCGTCCGACATCGCGCAGCACCCCTTTGGCCAGCATCGAGCCAAAGGTAATGATCTGCGACACGTTGGCCGCGCCGTATTTGTTCGTGACATAGCGGATAACCTCGTCACGCCGGTCCATGCAGAAGTCGATGTCAATATCGGGCATGGAGACCCGCTCGGGGTTGAGGAAGGGCTCTAACAGCTGGTTGTAGTGCAGGGGGTCCACGTCCGTGATGCGCAGCGCATAGGCCACCAGACTGCCGGCGGCAGAGCCACGCCCTGGGCCCACGGGGATGTCCTGCTCGCGGGCATACCGGATAAAATCCCAGACAATCAGGAAGTAGCCGGAATAGCCCGTGCTGCGGATGATGCCTATCTCACGTTCTAAGCGTTGCCAGTACGCTTCTTCCTGTGGCACGGGCTGTTTCCGCAAGCGCTCCTGTAAGCCGGCACGCGCCACCTGCTCCAGATACGTGTCGAGCGACAGACCATCTGGCGTCTCGTAGCTCGGTAACAACATGCCACCGGAGGGCAACTGGATGTTACAACGCTCGGCAATCCGCAGCGTGTTGCTACACGCTTCTGGCACCTCGGCAAACACTTGGTACATTTCTGCTGGGGTTTTGAAATAAAACTCGTGGGGACCATAGCGCATGCGCTGGGTATCGTTCAGCGTTTTGCCCGTGCCAATACACAGCAAGACATCGTGCGGGGCCGCGTCCTCGCGACGCAGGTAGTGACAGTCGTTGGTCGCCACGACCGGCAGGCCGAAGTTACGACTAAAAGTCATGAGCTGACGATTGGCCTGCTCCTGGCCCTCCACGCCATGGGACATGAGCTCAATATACAAATTGTCCGGCCCGAGGATCTGCCGATAGCTGTCGAGCGCATCTTCCGCCTTGCGTAAATCTTCGCCGATGATATGCCCGTTGACCTCGCCCTTCAGGCACCCCGTGAGCGCAATCAGTCCCGCAGAGTGCTGCGCCAGCAGCTCTTTATCAATGCGTGGCCGATAGTAAAACCCTTCGAGATGCGCTTTACTCACCAGGCGCGCCAGATTCTGGTAGCCCTCATAGTTCGTGGCGAGCAGCGTTAGATGATGGGCGGCATTGCTAATCCCCTGTTTGGTGCGATCAAAACGGGTCGTCGGGGACACGTAGGCTTCACAACCGATGATGGGATTGATCCCACGTTCGCGCGCCGCGTTATAGAACTTCATGGCACCAAACATGTTGCCGTGATCGGTCATGGCCACTGCCGGCATCCGCAATTCTTGGGTCAGATCGAGCATCTCGTCAATGCGATTGGCCCCGTCGAGGAGGCTGAATTCGGTATGCAAATGTAAATGCACAAAGTCCTGTTGGGTCATAAGGCCGCGGTCTCCGTACGTGGGGAGCGATGGCGAGCATAACGGCTACTCGATCGTCTGATAGTTGGGTGATTCCTGGGTCACAAACACATCATGCACGTGGCTTTCGCGCAGGCCGGCGTTGGTAATGCGGATAAAACGCGCCCGCTGCCGCAGATCATCAATGGTGCGACAGCCGCAGTACCCCATACCGGCGCGGAGCCCGCCGATCAGTTGGTAGGCGACATCGGCGAGTGCGCCTTTGAAGGGAATACGTCCTTCCACCCCTTCAGGAACCAGCTTGCTGGTTTGCGTCTCATCACCTTGGAAATACCGATCGCCTTTCCCCCCCGCCATGGCACCGAGGGAGCCCATCCCCCGGTACACTTTATAACTGCGCCCCTGGTAGAGCACGCGCTCACCCGGACTCTCTTCCGTACCGGCAAAGATGCTGCCAATCATGACGGAGTGGGCCCCCGCCGCCAAGGCTTTGACGACGTCGCCGGAGTATTTAATGCCGCCGTCAGCGATGATCGGAATCCCGTACTGTTGGGCCACACGGGTGCATTCGGCAATGGCAGTCAACTGCGGCACGCCAATCCCGGCGACGATGCGGGTGGTGCAGATGGAGGCTGGCCCCATACCCACTTTGACGGCATCAGCGCCAGCGTTGATGAGATCCCGCGTGCCCTCCGCGGTGGCCACATTGCCGCCGATCACCTGCAAACCTTCATAGGATTTTTTAATGCCCTCAACTGCCGCCAGGACGGCGGAAGAATGGCCATGCGCCGTGTCCACGACAATGACATCGACCTCACGCCTGACGAGTTCCGCGACGCGTTCGTACATATCGGGCGTGAGGCCCACCGCCGCGCCCACCCGCAGCCGCCCGTAGTGGTCTTTGCAGGCTTGCGGATATTTCTTGCGCTTCTCAATGTCCTTGATGGTGATCAGGCCTTTGAGATGAAACTGGTCATCGACCACTAAGAGTTTTTCAATCCGGTGCTCATGCAAGTGTTTTTGCGCTTCGTCTAGGCTCGTCCCTTGGGGCACGGTGATCAAGCGGTCTTTGGTCATCAAGGCTGCAATGGGTTGTTGCGTGTCCGTGACAAAGCGCAAATCGCGGTTGGTGAGAATCCCGACGAGCTTCCGGCTCTCCCGCGGCCCCTCCGTAATCGGAATGCCCGAGATGCGATAGCGGTTCATCATCTCAATGGCTTCATACACCAGTTGATGCGGTTCCATGGTGATGGGGTCGACAATCATGCCACTTTCGGAGCGTTTGACTTTGTCGACTTCCGCCGCCTGTTGGGCAATGCTGAGATTTTTATGGATGATGCCGATCCCCCCTTCTTGCGCTAAGGCAATCGCCAAGGCACCTTCCGTCACCGTATCCATCGCCGAGCTGAGCAGCGGGATATTGAGGGCAAGGGTCGGGGTGAGCAACGTCGACACCTCCGTCTCACGGGGCAACACATCGGAGCGGGCGGGCAAGAGCAGGACATCGTCAAACGTTAAACCCTCGGGCAGTGGTCCTTCGAGCATAGGGATTCCCTTCTGGATGGGGGGAGAGGGAGGCTGCCTGCAGGCATCATAGAGCAAACTTAGCAGCGCAGAAATTTCTTTTCAATATCTGCGAGGGCAATATGTAAAAGGACCGGACGCCCATGCGGACACGTAAAGGGCATGGCAGTGCCGGCGAGATCGCGCAGTAACGCCTGGATTTCATCGTGATGCAAGGGCTGATGCGCCCGGATAGCCCCATGGCAGGCCATCACGGTCAACAGATGATGAAACACGCGCGGCAAGCCCTCGTCCAGCACGTGGTCGGCATCCGGCGAACGCAAAATCTCTAAAATATCCATGAGCGCCGCGGCGTAGTCGCGTTCCGCTAGGAGCGCTGGGACACCGGGCAGACGATAGATGCTTCCGCCAAAGTGTTCCAGCGTAAAACCCAGGGCTTCCAACCGTGGCAGACACGCGGCAATCCAGGCAGGCTCTGTGGCGCCGAGATCAAGCGTGGATGGAAACAAGACGCGCTGCGCCTCGAAAGGGCCACTGTGCAGGCGGTCGCGCAGCCGCTCGTAGACCACGCGCTCATGCGCCGCGTGTTGATCCACCAGGAACACCCCTGCGGCATATTGCAACACGATGTACGTGTTGTGGAGCTGTCCCAGCGGCACACCTTCCAGAATGGCGCGCCCAGCTTCAGGATAGCCCGCATGCAGATCGAGCGCCGGTGAGGTCGTGAGCCCTTGGCGGCGCTCCATGGGCGCTTCGAAATGGCGCACGGACACCGGGGCGGGTTCCTGCCACATGCGCGGCACGGTGCGCACCGCGCCAGGGAGCGCTGGCAGATCGAGACTCCCTGGTGCTGGCAAGACAGCGAGGCCTGGCCCGGCCACACTGTCCTGCAGACAACGCTGGAACACCCGTCGGAGCTGGTCATAGATGCGGGATTCCTGCCGAACACGCACTTCGAGCTTGGCCGGATGCACGTTGACGTCCACTTCGCCGCTCGGCAGCGTCACAAATACACACGCCACGGGATGCCGATCGCGTGGTAACACCGTGCGATAGGCTTCATACAGGGCGCGGCTGAGCACGCGGTTTTGCACCGCCCGACCATTCACGAAGAAAAATTGCTGCCGGCGTGTGGCGCGATGTAAGGTCGCCCTGGCAATATACCCCGACACCTGAAAATCAGCGGTCTGCTCCTCTACGGGGAGCACTTGGTCGCGGAACTCGGCCCCAAAGAGCATTTCGAGACGCTCCCCCAGGGTCGCGGTGGCGTGCACCTGGATATGGGGTCGATCGTTCATCGACAGGGTCATGTGCACGGTGGGGGCGGCCAGGGCCAGCGTGGTAAAACACTGCGCGATGTGACTCGCCTCAGTCGCGGGTTGTTTCAAGAATTTACGGCGGGCGGGCGTATTGTAGAACAAGTCGCTGACCCGGATCGACGTCCCAGGCGGCGCACCACAGGGGGCGACATCGTGCAGCACTCCACCTTCCATCTGCACGCGTGTCCCCAGCGACGCCGTGACGCACCGCGAGGTGAGTTGTAGTCGTGACACGGTGGCGATGCTCGGTAACGCTTCTCCGCGAAAGCCCAGCGTCGTGAGATGGTCGAGATCGTCCAAGAGACTGATCTTGCTGGTGGCGTGACGTGTAAAGCAGTGCACGGCATCCTCAGCATCCATACCACAGCCATCGTCATCGACTTGCAGCAGGACGATACCGCCCCCCTGCACCATCACCTGAATGGTGCGTGCCTGAGCATCCAGCGCGTTTTCGAGGAGTTCCTTCAACACTGACGCTGGGCGTTCGACCACTTCCCCTGCGGCGATATGGTTGATGACCGCGTCAGGTAGTGTCTGCACCCGCCCCATACTCTCCGCCTCCTAGGCACCCTGTCGACTCACACTGACGTACGCCATCTGCAGTTGTGGCAGTAAGTCCTGCATCATCTGTTCTTCTTCCTGTGACAGGTTCCCGCGGGTCTTATCACGGAGCACCATCAAGAGATCAATCATATGCTGGGCTTGGGGCAGATTCCGCAGGTATTGCTGTGACCCCGGGGCTGGCATCTGCCCCAGGAAGACCATAGCATTGGTGACCAACATATTCACTAGCATCATAAAATCAGCGGCTGGGAGGTCACGGAGTGCCCCTGCACCGGCCTCGGGCCGTGGAGGTGGAGCTGTCGCACGCGGCGATTCTGCTGCACGCGGCGGTTCTGCTGCACGCGGTGCCTCACGCCGGGGCGGCGGAGGCGGCTGGGCCGGCGGTGGAGTCTCGCGTGGGGCGTCGGGAGCGCGACGCGACCCTTCCTTGGTAAAGAGGCGTTTATCCGAGATGACAAAAGCCTGCTCGGCTTGTTCTTCCTCGTGCCGTTCCGACGCCATGAGTTCTATCCTTCTACGCAACTACGCGGAGATACTCTGGGTAATCCAACCGCCACCGACCACGGTATCGCCGTGGTAGAAGACGGCAGCCTGTCCCGGTGTGACTGCGAATTGGGGAGTATGGAGAGTCACGCGGGCCCGCCCAGACGTCATGGGCTCGATGTCCGCGCTGACGGGCTGATGCCGATAACGAATCTGCACCGTCGTCGTCAGGCGTTGCGCTGGCGGTACACACATCCAGTTCACCCGCTCGACGTCAAAAGCCGTACAGCACGCGTCAGGGCGTGAGCCCACAACGATGGTATTGTTGGCGGAATCGAGGCGTGTCACATAGAGCGGTGCGCTCGCCGCCACGCCTAGCCCCCGCCGCTGTCCGACTGTATAAAAGGGTAAGCCTTGATGTGTCCCTACCGTCTCGCCGGCTGTCGTGACCAGGGGGCCTGGCTGCAGGGATGCTTCAGGTAAGCGTGGACGGAGGAAGGTGCGATAATCCCCGTCTGGGATAAAGCAAATCTCCTGGCTCTCAGGCTTGTCCGCTACCTTGAGGCCGAGTCGGACTGCGAGACGGCGGACATCATCCTTACAATACTCGCCAAGCGGTAACAGCGTCTGCCGGAGTTGCGCCTGCGACAGATCGAAGAGAAAATACGATTGATCTTTCTGCGTATCATGGCCGCGCCGGATGTAATAGCGCCCTGCCTGATCGTGCCCTACCGTCGCATAATGACCTGTGGCGACCCAGCGGGCCCCCAGTTGCTGCGCCCGCTGCATCAGGGCGGTGAATTTCAGATACCGATTACACTGCACGCAGGGATTGGGCGTCGCACCCTGGCGATACGTCTCCACGAAGTAGTCGATGACGTGCGTGGCAAACTGCTCTTTAAAATTGACGACATAGAAGGGGATGCCGATGGCCTCGGCTACACGCCGAGCATCAGACACATCATCAAGGGTGCAACAGGTTTTATGGCGACCTGCCTCGGCCTCTGGGCCGTCCCAGAGCTTCATCGTCATGCCGATCACCTCATAACCCTGTTCATGCAGGAGGGCGGCGCTCACTGAGCTATCAACCCCACCGCTCATCGCTACGACTACGCGCTCCGCCACGTGTGCTTCCCTTCCCTAGGCCTCTCGGTGTTTACGGCTCTTCAGCCTCTGCCTGGGGAGGAGGCGAGGCCATATAGAGGGACAATTGCGTATTCCCGTAGCGACGGCTTTTCCAAAGAGGCAGGTCAAGGATCGCCGGCGGTATCGCCCGACGCGCGAGATGTTGCCAAATGAGCATACCATCCGCCACTAAGGGACAGCGTGTCACCAACGCGGCAAAGGTGGCTTCTGCCAGATCGGATGCATACGGCGGATCGAGAAACAGCATCTGGGCTTGTAAAGACGCTGGCAGGTACCGTAAGGCCTGGGGTAAGGTCGCCGGAATGATGGTGGCCCGCTGGCTCATGTCACAACGCGCAATGTTCCCCTCTAAGATCGTGAGTGCGCGACGGTCATGCTCTACAAAATAGACGTGCCTTGCCCCATGACTCAGGGCCTCAAGCCCCACACTGCCGGTCCCAGCAAAGAGGTCTATAAAAATACCATCCTGGAGCACGTCACGCAACATATTCGCTAGCGCTTGGCGAACCCAGCCGCTGGTGGGGCGCACATCACGCCCCGCCACGCTGCGCAGCGGACGCCGGTTGGCGTTACCACCCCCGATACGCATCGCTTACCGCCATGCAGGTGCGACTCACATCCCACCGCCTGCCAACACCCGCACGGCGTCTTTGGCGAAATAGGTAATAATGATGTCGGCGCCCGCCCGCTTGATGCTGGTGAGCACCTCCATCATGGCCCGCTCTTCGTCTAACCACCCCAGACGCGCCGCGGCTTTGATCATGGCGTATTCGCCACTGACATTATAGGCAGCCAGCGGCAGGTCTGTCATGGCACGCACGCGTGCAATAACGTCGAGATACGGTAGGGCCGGCTTCACCATGACGATATCGGCCCCCTCGTCGATGTCCATCTGGACTTCCCGCAGGGCCTCACGCACATTGGCGGGATCCATCTGATAGGAACGACGGTCACCAAATTGCGGTGTTGACTGGACCGCTTCGCGGAACGGGCCATAGAAGCTCGAGGCATACTTAGACGCATACGCCATGATCGGAATGTTGTGATACCCTTTGTCGTCGAGGAAGCCGCGGATGGCCCCAACACGACCGTCCATCATATCGGAGGGTGCCACCATATCTACCCCGGCTTCCACATGGGACAGCGCTGTGCGTTGGAGCAATTCCAGGGTGAGATCATTGACAATATGCTGCCCGTCCACCACGCCACAATGGCCGTGGTCGGTATACTCGCACAAACACACATCCGTGATGACGACCAAGGTCGGCAGGGCCTGTTTCAGCGCCCGAATGGCCTGTTGCACCGCACCTGTCGGGCTATAGGCTTCCTGCCCCATCGCGTCCTTGACCTCTGGCAAACCGAACAGCAACACGGCCGGGATGCCGAGATCGACCACACTTCTGGCTTCCTCGACGGTTTGATCGACCGACAGGTGATACTGCCCTGGCATCGAGGCAATCTCTTGACGCACCCCATGCCCCGGCACGACAAATAATGGCAAAATAAACTGGCTCGGTGCCAGGCGTGTTTCCTGGACGAGACCACGCAACGCGGTACTCTCCCGGAGACGGCGGGCACGGTAGTGTGGAAAAGGCATAAAGAGTCTCCTTGCTGTATCCCACGGCACGGCGTTAGGGCTCGGGAAAACCTGCCAGGATAGCCCCTGCGCCATGCGTGCGCATCTGGACGGCCAAACGCTCGCCGAGCTGGGCGGCCATGTGCACGGGCCCCTCGACTTCCTGACGCAGGCTCTGTCTGCCGTCCGGCGTGCTCACAAAGCCCTGCAAGTGTAAGACACTATCCTGACAGCGGGCCAACGCCGCAATGGGCACGGTACACCCACCCCCGAGGTGATGGAGAAAGGCCCGCTCTGCCGTCACCGCACTAGCCGTCGGGGCATCATGCAAGGGACGTAAGAGTGCGTCCAGCCAATCGCCGGCGCGGGTTTCAAGCCCCAGCGCTCCCTGGCCTGCGGCTGGCAGCATCACCTCAATTGGCAGGTATTCGGTAATCTCTGCTTGAAGGCCTAGTCGCACCATGCCAGCAGCCGCGACGACAATGCCGTCGACTTCGCCCTGGCGCATTTTGCGCAGCCGGGTGTCCACATTGCCACGGATGTCCTGCACGTGGAGACTGCGCTGGAAGGCGAGTAACTGGGAACGACGGCGCAAACTGCTGGTGCCGATACGCCAGGCGCCAGGCGCCTCCCGCAGAGAAAGACCCTCGCGCCCAACGAACGCATCGCGCACGTCATCGCGTGGGGGCACCGCCGCCAGGTGCAATTCGGCTGGCAAGGTCGTCGGCACGTCCTTCATGCTGTGGACGGCCAGATCAATTTCCTGACGCAACAGCGCCTCCTCGATCTCTTTCACGAAGAGTCCCTTGCCGCCAATTTGCGGCAGCGGATCCTGACGATTCTGATCACCAGTGGTGCGAATGACTATGAGCTCAGTCGTCAAGTCAGCGTGATGCGTCCGCAAGGCATCCGCTACCCAATGGGCTTGCCAGCGGGCCAGCGGACTCCCACGCGTGCCGAGGCGGACGTGCCGAGGCGAATGTGTCATGGTCGGGTATCCAAATCAAAAAGGTGACGTACCACGTGGACGGCATCCCGCACCTGCCCTTCCCTGGAAGAGCGTTTGAGATAGACGGTGGGGGCGTGCAAGAGTGTATTCACAATCCCCGAGGTGAGGGCTTCCAGGGCCTGACGCTGGCGTGCATCAAGCGGGCCCAGTTTCTGCAGCGCTTTCTCCACAGCCTGCACCCGTATGGCCTCGCCCCGTTGGCGTAGCGCCACAATGGTGGGCACCGCATCACGCACCGCGAGCCATTGCGCGAAATGTTGCACCTCACGCCCGACCAGCTCTTCCGCCACCAGCGCCTCGCGTTGACGCTCATGACGATTTTCCTGCACGACATGCTGCAAATCATCCATATCATACAAGAAGACATTCTCCAGGCTATTCACGGCTGGCTCAATGTCACGCGGCACAGCAATATCAATAAAAAACATCGGGCGACCACGGCGGGCGCGCATGGCTTCACGCACCATGGTCGGATCAATAATTGGGGCGGGGGCACTGGTCGAGCTAATGACAATATCCGCATACGTCAAATGCTCTGGAAAAGCGTCCCAGGCAATCGCCTTGGCGTGCAACGTCTGGGCCAGACGCTCCGCGCGTTCCATGGTGCGATTGGCAATAAAGACCCGCGGCACCCCCTGGCGCACGAGATGACGCACTGCGAGTTCCGCCGTCTCCCCGGCTCCCAAGACCATGACCGTGCGTTCCTGCAAACTTTCGAAAATCTTTTTGGCCAGCTCTATCGCAGCATAGCTCACCGAGACCGCATGGTCACTGATACCCGTTTCACTCCGCACCGCTTTCGCCACGCCAAAGGCCCGTTCAAAGAGTTGGGCAAACAGACTGCCCGTACGTCTGGCTGCCTGGGCAGCCAGATAGGCGGCTTTAACTTGCCCCAGAATTTGCGGTTCCCCCACGACGAGCGAGTCCAAACTCGCGGCGACGCGAAACAGATGGCGCACCGCTTCTAGGTCATGGAATTGATAGAGATGGGGTACAAACTGGGCGGGCGTCAGCGCATGCGACATGGCCAGGAATGCCGTACAGTGCTCGAAACTGGCCTGCACATCCACGGTGTGCAGATAGATTTCCACGCGGTTACACGTCGAGAGGATCGCGCACTCCTGCACCTCTGGTGGCCGAAAAGACCCCAAGGCTTCCGCGAGGCTGGCCTCAGAAAACGCGAGGCGCTCGCGCACCGCCACAGGCGCCGTAGTATGATTCAACCCTATGGCAAGAATCGCCATGTTTCCTGGACTCCATTACCCCGCAGGGCGCTCATAGAGTATGTACCACATAGGAGGCAAGCACCACAATGAACCCCCCTATGGCAGCGCGGGCGGCCTTGGTGCCTTGCCAGCCTAAGGCGCGTCGCCCTCCGAGTAGCAAGGCGTAGATTAACCACGCTAGGAGGAGCGGTAAGGAGGTCAGCTGCCACTGGAGATACGACCCGTGCGTGTACTTGGCCCATATCGAGCCGGTGACAATTCCCTGCGTTAAGAACGGAAAACCGAACAGCAGGGCCTTGGCGCTGAGTTCATCAAGCAGCGTCAGCGACGGGAGATAGCGATACAAGGCTCCAGACCGTTTGGACTTTAATTGCTGTTCTTGGATCAAGTACATGACCCCAGCACAAAACATCAGCACGAATGCCGCATACCCCAGTAACGCCAGGCTAATATGCAGCGCCAACCAGAGAGGTTGCACGGCCAGAGCTCCCTGCCCTGTTGCCGCAACGGGCACCCCCGCCGACGCGGTCGCGAGACAGGCCAAGGGGATGACAAAGGCACCCAACGCTTCAATACGATAACGCCATATCGCCACAGCATACACGGCAACGATGGCCCACGACAGCACACTCAGCGATGTCGTCAGATCGCCCGCGAACCACGCCTGCTGTGTGGCCAGTGAAGAACCCAGCGCCAGGGTTTGTACCCCGAACCCTCCCCAGAGCAGCCCACGGGCCAGCCGCACCATCCAACGTTGCTGGAGCCCCATAGAGAGCCAAAAGAGCAGAGAAGCCAGGAGATAGGCCAAGAGTATGCCGTGGAAAGCCACATTGTACATCATGGGCGACCAGCGATGGGGCGGGGTTGCATGATGCGTCTCCAGGTGTGCTCAGATGATGTGGCGCTGTGTGGCTGGTTGTCCCCGGTGGCCCATCACCCCGTGAATGTTACAATCAATTGCATACTTGTCAGCCTTTGTCAAGAGGATGGCGTGGTGTCCGGGGCACAGAAGTCGGGTGGTATCACCCCCCGGACCTCAGGTATACTACTACAGAACGAGGCAGAGACGTGTACGGGCAAAACCCTAAGAAATTCAGCATATTAGGGAATTTATTGCTACTTGACACCCCCTGCCAAGTGTGCTACGGTTGGCAGTGCAAGCATCACAAGACATGGAGTTTGCTCACCACTTTAAGGAGAAGGTTTCTTGACTATGGAGAACTTCCCGCAGGAAGAGAGGAAGGGGTTTGTCCGCGATACGATGCGCAAACTCTCCATCCATATGCCACGCTCCGAATCCTCAGTCCAGAGCAAGCTCGCTCAGTACGAGATCGAGATTAAGGATGTGCAAGAGCGTGTTCGCCTTGTGGAGCATAGTGCCGAGAGTGTCGTACGCCACTTAGAAAAGACGGTCAGTCACTACGAGGCGCTCAAACGCAAATATCAGCAGTCGCTTGAGCAGTTGACCCACGGCAAGAAACAGAATGAAAAATTAGTCGGTGCCTTGCAAGAAGCCAAAGAACAGATCAGTGCCCTGAAAAAAGAAGTCGAAAAGTTGTGCTTGCCCCCCAATAGCTATGGGGTCTTTCGTCACCGGAATGCTGACGGCACGCTCGACATTGATCTCGACGGGCGGCATCTCAAAGTGAATATGCATCCTCGTTTGGAACATGTCGCCTTGGCGGAAGGTCAGCTGCTCGTCCTCAATGAGTCGCTCAATGTGATTGACCTGAGTTTGTACGAAACGCGCGGTGAGGTGGTACGCTTAAAGGATCGCCTGGATGACCGGCGCGTCTTGGTGGTCGGTCGTGCCGATGAAGAGCGCGTCGTCTCACTGGCAGACCAAGCCCGTCTCCTGGACTTAACCGTCGGGGATAATCTGCTCCTCGAAACGCATTCCAACTACATCTTAGAAAAACTGCCCAAGTCCAAGGTCGAAGAAGTGATGCTCGAAGAGGTGCCGAATATAACATACGAAGACATTGGGGGCCTCGATACCCAGATTCAAGATCTGCGCGATGGGATTGAATTGCCGTATCTCTACCCTGAAGAATTTCGTGAACATCGTCTGCGGCCTCCCAAAGGTGTACTGCTGTACGGCCCTCCAGGATGTGGGAAAACGTTGATTGCGAAAGCCGTCGCCAATAGCTTGGCGCGCAAGCTCGCCGAGCGCAAAGGGGTGGAAGCCCACAGCTATTTTCTCAATATCAAAGGGCCTGAGCTACTCAATAAATACGTCGGAGAGACCGAGTCGAAGATCCGCGAAGTGTTCAAAAAAGCCCGTGAGAAGGCCAACGAGACCACGCCAGTCATTGTCTTTTTTGACGAGATGGATTCGCTGTTTCGGGTCCGAGGCTCTGGGATCTCCTCAGACGTTGAAATCACGGTGGTCGCACAACTGCTCTCCGAACTCGACGGCTTAGAATCGCTGGAAAATGTCATCGTGATTGGTGCCAGCAACCGTCAAGATCTCATTGATCCTGCGGTCTTGCGTCCCGGGCGTCTTGATCTGAAAATTAAAGTTGAACGTCCGGATAAGCAGGCAGCCAAGGAAATTTTTGCCAAGTACCTGCTCGAGGATCTCCCACTGCATGACGACGACTTGCGCCGCCACGGGTATGACCGTCACGCCACGGTCTTGGCGCTCATTGAGCAGACCTGTGAACAGATGTATAGCACGCAAGACGAGAATAAATTTCTCGAAGTGACGTACGCCAAAGGGGATCGGGAGACGTTTTATTTTAAGGATTTCTCCAGTGGGGCTATGATTGAGAACATTGTGGCACGGGCCAAGAAATTGGCCTTAAAGCGTTACCTCGCTCTGCACGAAAAAGGCATCACACTCGCTGATCTCTTGAACGCGGTCCATGATGAGTTCAAAGAGAATGAAGATCTGCCCAATACGACGAATCCTGACGACTGGGCGCGTATTTCCGGGACCAAAGGGGAAAAAATTCTCAACATCCGTACGCTCGTGGCCTCTAAAGCTCCGAAGATGCGACCTATTGAGGATATCACCCCCGGTCAATATCTGTAAGCACTGCGGCATGCAGGCGCCTGCGTCGCCTCCACAGGAGGCGACGCAGGCGCCTCACTTTGTGTCTGGAGGTGTCATGGCGCTCCCGAGGATTATTGGTGCGGAAACGGAATACGGCCTCATGGTGCAGCACGATCCTGAGTTCGATTCCATTGCCACCTCCTTAATACTGGTCAACAGTTACAACACAGACCAATCGCTCAAGCTATTATGGGATTACGACCAAGAAGATCCGCTGGTTGATGCCCGCGGCTTTGAGTTAGACGATGAATACGATGTCCCCGACCATCACGATAACATGGCGATTAACAAGATCCTGCCGAACGGGGCGCGTTTTTATGTTGACCATGCGCATCCAGAATTTTCGACGCCAGAATGCACGAATGTGTTGGATCTCATTCGCTATGAGCGTGCTGGAGATCGCATCCTCAATCTGAGCCGTATAGGGGCCAATCAACTGCTTCCTTCAGGTCGAACCATTGTGGTCTACAAGAACAACAGTGATCACAAGGGTAACAGCTACGGCTATCACGAGAATTACCTCTTAGATCGGCGCACACCGTTTCAGACCATTGTCGAGCGTTTCATGCCTTACCTCGTGTCACGGCAGATTTTTTGTGGGGCGGGGAAAGTCGGGGTGGAAAATGGCACAGACTATGTGCCGTTTCAGATTTCCCAGCGGGCCGATTTTTTTGAGACTGAGATAGGCTTGGACACGATGGTGAAGCGTCCCATTATCAACACCCGTGATGAACCGCATGCGAACCGCGACCGCTATCGACGCTTGCACGTGATCATCGGCGATGCCAACATGTCAGAATTTACGACGTATTTGAAAGTTGGGACAGCGCTGGTGGTGCTGCACATGATCGAGGACGGTTTTTTGACGAACCCGCTCGTTTTACGCAATCCGGTGCGGGCGTTACGCGATATCTCCCACGATACGACGTGTACATTGGCGGTACCGCTGAAAGACGGCACCAAGATGACCGCTATTGCCATGCAACGTTGGTATCATGCTGCCGCCTTGCAGTATCTGGCCCAGCACCCGGATTGCCCGCCAACCTATCCGGCGATTGTGGCAGAATGGGGAACGGTCTTAGAGCGCCTCGCCCAAGACCCCATGCAATTGTATCGTGAGATCGATTGGGTTATGAAACTCCACTTGATCACGAATTATATGGCACGTCGCGGGAGTGGATGGGATGATCCACGCATCGCCATGATGGATCTGCAGTACCATGATATTCGTCCCGAAAAAGGGTTGTATTACGTGCTGGAGCGTAGTGGGGGTGCACGACGGATGTTGACGGACGACTCCATTATCCAGGCAATGGACAATCCTCCAGAAGATACACGGGCGTATTTTCGTGGGCAATGCTTGAAAAAGTTTAAAAATCAAATTTTTGGCGTGAATTGGGACTCCATTTCTTTCAATCTTGGTGACGGCCCGATTAAGCGTATCATGATGGATGAGCCCACACGCGGGACGAAACAGCACGTGCAACAATTGTTGGACCGTTCGGAGACGGCGGCTGACCTCGTGGCAAATCTCGTGACGTAGGCAGCCTTGGGCGGCAGAAGAGCGCACACACAAGGAGTGCATCATGACGAGACAATACACCTTTGCAACGTCACCGGCGTGGGCCGCTATTGTTACCTGCGCTGAAGGTGGACAGCAGCAAGTACGGCGCACAAACGATACGCACACGCAGACGGCGTCGACGCCTGCGAGCAATTTATCGACCAAAGGCGAAAAGCTCCGGGATGAGATGGATGCTTTGATCGATGAAATTGACGAGGTGCTAGAAGAAAACGCTGAGGAATTTGTCAAAAATTACGTGCAACGAGGAGGAGAATAAGGTGCTGCTCTCGACGGGAAGCTACGATGGGGCGAGCTTCTTCGACCTCTTGCGGCATGATTTCCCCCACCTGCTCCCGTTTCAGCACCTGCAGCAGGTGCCACAGCTTGCTGCAGGTGAGCCTGCATGGCTGAAAGCGGTGCCCTTCGCCACAACCGTCTTGGCCTTACGCTGTGCGGATGGGGTGGTGATGGCCGGTGATCGCCAGGCAACGGAGGGCTTTGAAGTCTCGTCGCGACGTATTGAAAAAGTCTATAAAGCCGACGACTATTCGGTGATCTCTATTGCGGGAGCCGCGGGGCCATGCCTGGAAATGATTAAGCTCTTCCAGGTAGAGATGGAGCATTATCACAAAATTGAGGGTGACACGCTCGCACTCGATGGCAAGGCCAATAAGCTCGCACAAATGGTGAAGCAAAACCTACCAGCGGCTTTCCAAGGGCTGATTGTGATCCCGATTTTTGCGGGTTACGATCTGCGGGCGCAACAGGGGCGGATCTTTAAGTATGATGTCACCGGCGGACGCTATGAAGAATCACAGTTTTATGCCACGGGTTCGGGTGGAAAAGATGCCCGGAGTACCCTCAAAAAATTCTTCAAAGCCGAGATGTCCCGCGAGGCAGCGATTGCCTTGGCGTTGGAAGCACTGGTGGACGCAGCGGATGTTGACGTCGGCACGGGTGGTCCCGATTTAGTACGTGGTATCTATCCGATTGTGAAAATCGTCACACGTGATGGGGTCGACGATATTCTCGAGGATGAAATTCGTCCGCTGAGCGAACGGCTTCTGGCCTCGTTGCAAGGGTAGTCCTATGGCTGTGCCTTTTTATGTCTCTCCTGATCAAATCATGCAGGACAAGGCGGAATATGCCCGCAAAGGTATTGCCAAAGGGCGTTCCATCGTTGCCGTCGAATATGTTGATGGCTTACTCCTCATGGCAGAAAACCCGAGTGCCTCGCTGAATAAGCTCTCCGAGATTTATGACCGTATCGCTTTTGCTGGTGTGGGGAAATATAGCGAGTTCGAAAATCTGCGCAAAGCGGGGATTCGCTATGCGGATCTCAAAGGCTATTCGTACAGCCGTCACGATGTGACGACGAAATCGTTAGCCAATGCCTATTCCGAATCCATCGGCACAATTTTCACCCGTGATCCCAAACCACTCGAGGTTGAGATTCTAGTGGTTGAGGTGGGAGAGACCTCAGCGCAGAACGAGATGTATCATGTCTCCTTTGATGGCACGATTACTGATCGTCGACAGTTTGCGGTGATTGGTGGTCAGGCAGACCGTATTCGGACCTATTTGCAGGAGCATTATCGGACGGATCTTTCCCTAGCGGAGGCTCTCGCGCTCAGCCGTCGGAGTTTGCTGGCGGGGTATGAACGACCGCCAGCGGAGGAAAGCGCTCTCGAAGTTGGTCTCCTTGAGCGTCGGCGTGTGGGGCGAAAATTTTATCGTATGCCGCAGGCCGAGGCAACGCAGGCGATGATGACCATTAACAATGGGTCATGAACAGCTATGAAAAAACGCATCTATGGGTTAGAGAATGAATTCGGTATTGCCTTTACCTGTAACGGGCGGCGCACCCTTCCCTCGGAAAAAGTGGTGCGCTATCTCTTCGAGAAGCTCATTACGACGGAGGGCTTTTTGAATGTCTTCCTCGAAAATGGAGCCCGTTTCTATCTCGACACTGGATGTCACCCGGAGTACGCCACCCCGGAATGTGCCAGTCCTATGGATGTCATGATCTATGATAAAGCGGGCGAACGCATTCTGGAAAATTTACTCAATTATGCGCAAAATAAAGTGCATGAAGAGGGTTTTCAGGGTGAGCTAGCCATTTTCAAGAATAATACCGATTTTGTCGGCAATTCCTACGGATGTCATGAGAACTATCTGGCAGATCGTACGGCGGACTTTTATTACATGGCGGAACAGCTGATCCCCTTCTTGGTGACACGCCAGATTTTTACGGGGGCTGGCAAGGTTTTCCGTACTAGACGAGGGACGGTATATCACATCTCCCAGCGCGCGCAGCATATCCGGCAGAAAATTTCTGGGACGACGACTAACGAACGCAGCATCATCAATACGCGTGATGAACCCCATGCCATTAAAGAAAAATATCGCCGTTTGCATATCATCGTCGGTGATTCCAATATGTCGGAATTTGCCACATATATGAAAGTTGGGACCACAGCGATCATTTTAGAGATGATCGAGGAAGATTTTCTCCCCACGACGTTTGCACTGCGCAATCCTGTACGGGCGATCAAAGACATCTCACGGGATTTGACCTGTCGGGAACCTGTGCCCTTAAATAACGGCAAAAGATATTCCGCCCTAGAGATGCAGAAAGAATATCTAGAGCTGGCGCGTCGGTTTTACAGCACACGGCCTATGAGTCCAGAGGCTGCCGACATCCTGCTGAAGTGGGAATACGTGCTGACCAAGCTTGAAGAAGATCCGATGCAGCTCAATCAGGAGATTGACTGGATCATCAAGTTGCATCTCTTGCAAGCGTACGGGGAGCGTAGCAATTTGTCGCCGGAAGCGAGCGGAGACCGTATGCTGATGCTTGATCTGCAATACCACGACATTCGACGTGAGAAAGGCCTGTATTTCTTGCTCGAACGGCGGGGGCGGATCAAGCGGATGGCCACCGAGGCCCAGATCGAGACCGCCATGGTTGATCCACCGCAGAATACCCGGGCGAAGATGCGCGGAGAACTGATCAAATTGGCCAAGCTGAAGCGTATTCCTTACGATCTCGACTGGAATTACATCCGGATTGGCTATTTGCTCAACCTGTGGGTCAAGTGCAATGATCCATTCCAAGAAGAGAACGAAAAGGTGACGCAATTAAAGCGTCGGATTGAGCGCTCAAACTTTAAGTATGGTTACTTGCTCTGAGGTGCGCAACGCCCATGCCCGCTGATCCACCGCAGAAAACGCGCCTCGTCATCCTCTATGGTGGCCGTTCGGGAGAACACGAAGTCTCCATCGCATCGGCCACCTCGGTACTCCAGGCCATCGATCGACAGCACTATGACGTCTTGCCCGTCTATCTCACCCCTGAGGGACGGTGGTTGCCCGCGGTAGATCCACGTCATCTCCTCGAAGAGGGCGCACCGTCCTCGAGCACACCTGCGGCCCTGCTCTCCAGCGATCCTCAGCAGCGTGGTTTGCTGCCGCTTCCTACGGTTTCGGGAGCCCATATAGAGGCTATCAGGCCCATTGATGTCGTTTTCCCGCTCCTCCATGGGACGTACGGCGAAGATGGGACCGTACAGGGTCTGCTCGAATTGGCGGACATTCCCTATGTTGGCTCTGGCGTGCTCGGATCAGCCGTGGGCATGGACAAAGGGATCATGAAGATTCTGTTCCAGGCGGCTGGCTTACCCGTTGTGCCCCACATGGTGGTGTTACGCCGCGACTGGGAGCACCAACCCAGCGCTGTGCAAGAGCGTATCCTCGCGACATTGCCCTTACCGCTCTTTGTCAAACCTGCCAACCTGGGATCGAGTGTGGGCGTCTCCAAAGTCACACACGTGACGGAGTTGCCCATGGCGCTGGATCTCGCCTGCCAGTATGATCGACGCCTGCTGGTCGAGCAGGGCATTACGTGCCGCGAACTCGAATGCAGCGTACTGGGGAACGACACGCCACAGGTGTCCGTGGTCGGGGAGATTGTCTCACATCGTGCATTTTATGACTATGAAGCGAAGTATAGTGAGGGGCAAAGCGCGTTACACATCCCTGCGGACATTGAGGCACCCCTGGCTGAAGAGCTGCGGCGCATGGCGGCAGTGGCGTTTCAAGCAGTTGAGGCTGCGGGTCTGGCGCGCGTGGATTTTTTTGTCGAACGCCAGACCTTGAAGGCCTACGTAAATGAGATCAATACCTTGCCAGGTTTTACCACGGTGAGCATGTATCCCAAACTGTGGGAGGCCAGTGGGCTCTCCTATAGCCAGCTCATCGACCGTCTGGTGCAACTCGCTGTGGAACGGCACCAAGACCGTCAACGCTCTCGTACCACCTATGATGTGCGTGCACTCAACACCTCGCCTCAAGAACGCTCACGAAATTCCAAGTGATTAAAGAAGAAGGGGATTTCTCGGGCCGCAGAGCCAGGGGAATCCGAGCCGTGGACGGCATTTTTTTCCACGTCTATGCCAAAAGCCTGCCGTAACGTGCCCGCCGCCGCTTGGGCCGGATTCGTGGCGCCCATGAGATCACGTAGGGCCTGGATAGCGTTAGCGCGTGCCAGGAGGATGGGAATGGCTGGACCAGAGGACATGTACGAGGTCAGGCTGGCAAAAAAAGGCCGAGCACTGTGCTCTTGATAAAACCGCTGGGCGTCCTGCTGGCTCAGGCGGACCATCTTGAGCCCCAGCACGACAAAGCCCTCCGCTTCGAGACGTGCCAGGATTTGTCCGGCCAAGTTGCGTTGCACCGCATCAGGCTTGATAATCGTCAATGTCTGTTCCATGGGTCTCCTCTTAACCGCGTTGTTGTAAGATGTCCGCCATGGTTGCCCCAATCCTGGCCGGACTCTTGACGACCGTGATCCCGCTCCGCTCCATAGCGGCCATTTTGGAGGCCGCGGTCCCTTGTCCACCATCGACAATGGCCCCCGCATGACCCATCCGGCGTCCTGGGGGAGCTGTTTGCCCCGCGATAAAGCCCACGACGGGCTTGGTCACATGCTGCGCAATATAGTTGGCAGCATCTTCTTCTGCCGTCCCACCGATTTCGCCAATTAAGACCAGCGCCTCGGTGTCTGGATCCTGCTGGAAGCGTTTGAGGCAGTCAACAAACGTCAGCCCGCCGACTGGATCCCCCCCAATGCCGACGCACGTCGATTGCCCAATCCCACGCGCCGTGAGTTGGGAGACCGCTTCATAGGTTAGGGTGCCACTCCGCGACAAGACGCCAACGCGGCCAGGGAGATGGATACGGGCCGGCATGATCCCAACTTTCGCCTTGCCTGGCGAAATCAGGCCTGGGCAATTGGACCCCAACAGCAGGGACGATCTCCCCACCATGTAGCGCCGCACGCGCAGCATATCATGGACGGGAATGCCATCGGTAATGCACACCACGAGTGCCAGGTTCGCATCCAGGGCTTCAAAAATCGCATCTGCCGCCGCCGGACCGGGCACAAAGATTATCGACGTGTTCGCTCCAGTGGCTGCCACAGCTTGATGCACGCTATGAAACAAGGGGCGTCCGAGCGCTGCGCCACCCCCACGGCCAGGATGCACCCCGCCCACGAAACGCGTGCCATAGTCAATCGCCTGCTCGGCATGGAACCGCCCCTCGCGACCCATACCCTGCACCAGGAGGCGAGTATCCTGATCGACCAGAATGCTCATCGGGCTGCTCCTACGCTCAGATGGCCTGCGCGACTTGTTGCGCGGCATCTTCCATCCCATGGGCAATCAGAAAGTTGAGGCCAGACTCGGCGAGAATCCGCTGCCCCTCTTCCACATTAGTACCCTCCATGCGTACGACCACTGGCACCCGCACTTGCACCTTCGAGACGGCGTGCAGGATACCCTCGGCAAAAATATCGCAACGCAGGATACCGCCAAACACGTTGATCAACACTGCCTGCACATGGGGGTCGGTGGTCAATAAACGAAAGGCCTGCTCGACCGTGTCCGCACTGGCGCCGCCACCAACGTCCAGAAAATTGGCCGGAGCAGCACCAGCCAACTTGATAATGTCCATGGTCGCCATGGCTAAACCCGCGCCATTAACGATGCAGCCGATATTGCCATCGAGTTTGATGTAATTGAGCTTAAATTTTGACGCTTCCACCTCGAGCGGGTCTTCCTCGGCCACATCGCGTAAATCGCAGATGTCCGCATGGCGAAACAAGGCGTTGTCGTCAAATTGCATCTTGACGTCGAGCACCAACGGATGTCCCATGCTGGTCAGGATCAGCGGGTTGATTTCCAACAACGTACAGTCTTTCTCCTGGAACACCGTATACAGGGTGCGGAAGAGCGACGCGAGTTCGTGTTGGGCTTCTGGGCTGACCGTGAGCTGCTCGGCAAGGTGCCGGGCCTGAAAAGGTGCCAGACCAAGCAACACATCGATCGGGACACGGGTCAGACTTGCAGCGGCAGCTTCAATCTCCATCCCCCCGGCGGCGTTGACGAGACAGAGAGGCTGCCCTAAGCCTCGGTCAATCATGAAGGCGCAGTACAATTCTTGCGCAATGTCGCAGCCTTCTTCGATGAGCACCCGCTGGACAAGTTGTCCCTCTGGGCCGGTTTGCACAGTCACGAGCGGGTGTCCGAGGAGGGACGCAGTGATCTGCTCGACTTCTGCGGGGCTCTGCGCTAAGCGCACCCCACCGCCTTTCCCGCGTCCCCCTGCATGGATCTGCGCCTTGACTACCCAGCGTTGCCCGCCCAGCGTCTCGGCGACGTGGCGCGCTTCCTGCGGCGAGAAGGCCACCTGTCCTCTCGGGACAGGCACATTATAGGCACGTAGGATGTCTTTCCCCTGGTACTCGTGAATTTTCATACGTACCTTTCGCTCTCTGACGCTCCGACAAAACCCTGTGATGCTGTACCTTACCGCATGCGATACTGTAACACAACGCTCCCGCGTCGTCTTGGGCGTGTCTGTCGCCTGTCGCGTCCTTGTGGTATGGTTGCAGCGCAGGAGTTTCCCGTCCACTCACCCGCTTTGCGAGACTTAAGACACCATGGCCACCAAGATACCCTACCCTCAGAAGCGCCTCGGGCAGGTGTTTCTCCGCGACTCGCTTGTTGTGGAACAGATACTTCAGTGTGCAGACCTGGCACCAACGGATACGGTGCTCGAAATTGGGCCGGGTCGTGGCATCCTCACCACGGCGTTGGCACCGCGTGTCGCCGCCCTCTATGCCCTTGAAATTGATGTCCGGTATGTGCAGGCCCTGACGCAACACTTTGCGACGACCCCGCATGTGCACATTCTCTGGGCTGACGCACGTTCTTACGACTATGGACTACTGCCACAGCCTTTCGTGGTGGTGGCAAACCTGCCGTATAGCGTTGGCATGGCCATTGTACACCACCTCTTATCTTTCCATCCGCAGGTGTTACGCCTCATCATTATGCTGCAGAAAGAGGTGGTGGACCGTTTGCTGGCGCCCCCGGATAGCAGTGCCTACGGCGCGCTGTCAGTCTTCGTGCAATATGCCGCACAACTCACCCACCAGTTTGAGGTCTCGCGCCAGGCGTTTAGCCCCGTGCCGGCGGTGGACTCGACCGTCATCAGCATGGTGCCCTTTGCGGTGTCACCCTGGCCTGCCTGTGATCCAGCCTGGCTCTTTCGGGTAGTAAAACATGCCTTTGCGCATCGCCGCAAGACCTTGCGAGCCAATCTGCTCGCGGCGTTTCCCACCGCACTGACGCGGTCGCAAGTCACCGAGGTGCTCACCACACTGACTCTGACGGAGCATGCCCGGGCCCAGGAACTCACGGTGCTGCAATTCGTCCACCTCTCCCAGGTCTTACGCCAGCGGCTTCAGACAACGACCACGCCAGATCCGCTGGGTGCAGAGACGTCTTAGAACATCGGCAGATATAACAGCTTGCCCAGGCGATCAAGGCGCACGTGCTGGAGCAAATTGCCGTCACGGTTCCATGACCAATAAATAAAAAAGGCGCGCCCTTTGAGACGCGTGCTTTCAACAAAACCCCAATAACGGCTGTCCTGGCTGTTATCGCGGTTATCTCCCAACACAAAATAGTAATCATGCGCCACCATGCGTGGGGCGACAGGCTGCTGGAACGTAGTGCCAGGTGGGAATAAGGCGCCATAGAACACCTCCAACCCCGACATGGGCGGACCTTCATTTTTGGGCTGAAACAATCCTGAGGCATAGTAAGGATTGACGGGGGTTGGCACCGCTATCCCGTTCAAATACAAACGCTTATCGCCGCGTATCTCGACCTGGTCACCCTTTTTGGGCACGACAATAGGGCCAAACGTCTCTGACCGTGGACTGCCAGCGTACCGGGCATAGGGCTCGGTCAACGCCTGGTCATTGACCAGCACTTGTTGGCCTCGTACCACCACGCGGTCTCCTGGGAGAGCAATGACACGTTTGATGAAGTCGCGGTCTTCTTCCCAGGGGAACTGAAACACAATAATATCCAGACGCTTTGGTGGCATAAAATAATATAAAAACTTATTGACGAGGATGTGGTCGCCGACCAGGAGCGTGGTCTTCATCGATTCGGAAGGAATTTTGAAAGCCTGCACCACGAATTGACGCATGATGAGCGCCAAGACAATGGCAAACACAAAAGCTTCAACATATTCACGTACGACGGATTTGGCTTTCCGTTGCCTCATGCTATCCTCAATTGGCACACAACGACCTCGCAAGACACCCCACATCCGCGTCCATCCGTAGCGGTGCATCTCAATCTTTGCTGTGCTGGAAGCGGAGTGTGCCACACAACTCGGCCACGGTGGCAATGTGGTGACGTTGCAAATAGTGCGTCATTTCGGTCAGGATGGTGCGGCAGGCGGCGGGATCCACAAAACTTGCCGTGCCAACCTGGCAGGCTGTCGCCCCGGCCACGAGAAATTCGAGGGCGTCTTCGCCGGTCATAATGCCTCCCAGGCCAATGACTGGGATGTGGACGGCCTGGGCCACTTGCCAGACCATGCGCAGAGCCAGTGGTTTAATGGCCGGGCCGGATAAGCCCCCAAAGCCGAGGGGTAAACGTGTCGTACGTGTCTGTAAATCAATCGCCATCCCCATCACGGTATTAATCAAGGAGATGGCATCCGCCCCGGCCTCTTCCGCCGCACGGGCAATCGCGGCAATATCTGTCACATTGGGACTGAGCTTGACGAGCAATGGGAGTGATGTGACACGGCGTACATGCTCGACGACCTGAAAGGTCAGACGTGGATCACAGCTAAACAGCATGCCCCCATGTTGCACGTTGGGACACGAGATATTGGCCTCCAAGGCCGCAATGCCCTCGACGTCGCTGGCCCGCTCCGCCACCGCGGCATACTCGGCAGGCGCATCGCCAAAAAAGTTCACCACAACGTGTGTGCTATAGCGTCGTAGGCGTGGCAGTTTGTCGGTCAGAAATGCCTCAATGCCAATGTTGTGCAGCCCCACGGAATTCAGCATGCCCGCCGTGGTTTCTGCGAGGCGTGGGCCAGGATTCCCTCGGGTCGGTTTGAGCGACAGCCCTTTGACGACGACGGCGCCCAGGCCATTGATATCGACAAAGGGATGGAGCTCCTCACCATAGCCACACGTACCCGAAGCGGCGATAATCGGATTTTGTAAGGTTAAACCTGCAACCTGTACGCGCAGATCAGGAGTGCCCACGTGCCTCACCTTCCCGAGCCAGTGCTGTGCCGTCAGTGCCTGGAATCATACCACAGGAATCCGCATGGCTGGAACGACGAAGTGGCGCATGGTAAGATACCAACCGATTTGTGGTGTCAACTTGCGTCAGAAAGGAGTCGCCATGCCAGGAGAAGTGGGCGAGGTCGCCCCGGATTTCACACTGCCGTCGGTGAGCGAGGGTGATATTACCTTGAGTCAGTACCGCGGCGAGAAACATGTCATCCTGTCATTTCACGTGTTTGATTTTACCAGTGGTTGAACGGAGCAAGCCGTGACCTTCCGGCGTTATTATAACCGGTTGGCCGAGCGGCAGGCCCAGGTGCTGGGCATCAGTTGCGATCATGTGGCCGCGCATCGGGCGTGGTCCACGTCGATGGGCGGGTTACCCTACCCGGAGTTGTCGGATTGGCATCCCAAGGGGAAGGTAACACAGTCGTACGGTTTATGGAACGAAGAACGCGGGGTGGGAGCACGCGCTGTGCTGGTCATCGATAAGACCGGCGTGGTGCGTTTTCGGCAACGCTACACGCCGGGGAATTTGCCCGATGTTGAAGAAATTTTGCAGGTTGTCGAGGGTTTAGAGTAGCGCGCCTCCCCAGCGAGATGTGCGAGAGCCAGGGCCATTCCTGGTCCTGGTTTGGGGGGCTGCCTGGGGTGCAGGGGAGGCGAGCGCAGCGACGGGTGATGAATCGCCTTAACGCCCGATAAAACGCGGCGGGCGCTTTTCCAAGAAGGCCCGCACGCCTTCCTTGTGGTCCGCGGTCTGCCGGGCAAGTTGCTGGGCGCGGGCGGCTTGTGCGAGATGTTCAGCCAGGTCTTGCTGTTGCGCTTTATGCACCAGCATCTTAATCAGGGACATGGAAAACGTCGGGCCCTGCGCCAGCCGTGTGGCCAGCGCCATGGTGGTGTCCATCAGGGCCGCATGCGGTACGACTTTATTGCACAGCCCCATGCGGAATGCTTCCTGGCCGTCCACGGCATCGCCAGTGTATTGCAGGAGCAAGGTGTTGGACAAGCCAATGAGGCGAGGCAACTGCCAGGCACTCCCGTCGGCGGGGATTAAGCCATTGCGCACAAAGGCCTCGGAAAACCGGGCCGCTTCCGAGGCGATGCGAATATCGCACGACAGCGCCACGCCACAGCCCAGACCATACGCCGCACCATTGACGGCGGCAATCGTCGGCTTTTGCAGGTTCCACAGCTTGCGCACGATGGCTGGTCCCATGGCCTCATGGAGGCTATCAGCCATGTAGGCTGGGTCCAAGAGCTCCCAGGGGCCAGGAGGCGGTGGGGCGCCCTGGGCCTCGCGCTGTGCTACCGCCTGATTGAAGCCCCGGACGTTGGCGCCTGAGCAGAAGGCGGGATCGGCTCCGGTCACGACCAGCACCCGCAGGGCTGGGTCTTGGCCAAAGCGCTCGACTTCCCCTTCAAATTCCTCACTTAATTGGCCGCCGAGCGCATTCCGAGTGGCGGGATCGTTTAAGGTCAGGAGCAACACGCCATCTGCTGTCGTTTCCGAGCGGATACACTCGAACGCCATACTCTTGTCCTCCACCATGTTCAGGCGTACACCGCCTGGGCAATGGGTCGCCCAGGCTACAACCTCCAGGGGTGCTTGCTGTGCGCAGTGTACGCAAGGCGTGCCCCCTTGGCAAGTTCCCACGCAACACCTCACACAGGGTAGGTCGCCGATGACGCAAGCATTTGACCTCATTATTGTTGGAGCCGGGTCCGGCAACACGATTCCTGGCCCGGAGCATGCTGGCTGGAAGATAGCCATCATCGAGAAAGAGACGTTTGGCGGCACGTGCCTGAACCGCGGCTGCATTCCGTCGAAAATGCTCATCCACGCTGCTGACGTGGCCGAGACGATCCACACGGCAGCGACATTCGGGCTCGCGGCCCAGATTGCGCACACGGACTGGGACCGCATCATCAGCCGTGTCTGGCAGCGTATTGATCCCATCGCTGCGGCGGGGGCGCAGTGGCGGCAGAGCCAGCCTGACATGACCGTGTTCACCGGAGAGGCACACTTTCTCGACGCCAAGACGCTGGAAGTCAATGGCCAGCGCTTGAGCGCCCCGCACATCGTCCTGGCCGCGGGCTCACGCCCCGCCGTTCCAGCCATCCCGGGCTTGGAGCAGGTGCCGTACCATACATCGGATACCATCATGCGCCTACCGTCCCAACCGCCGCGCCTGGTGATTCTGGGCGGGGGATACATTGGGGTCGAGCTGGGCTACTTCTTTGGAGCGCTGGGGACGGAGGTCACGCTGGTCCACCGCGGCACCCACTTGTTGCAACGGGAAGACGCCGAGGTCAGCCAGCGTTTTACTGAGTGCTACCCCCGTCACTGCACCTTACTGTTAAGTACCCAGATCCAACGGGTGCAGCCACAGGGTGAGGCCATCGCCCTGGATCTGCTGGTGGACGGCAGCCCGCGGCAGATCACCTGTGATGTCCTGCTGCTGGCCACGGGCCGTATCCCCAATACGGATGTGCTCGACGTCTCCAAGGCCGGTATCGCTGTCAGCGCCCAGGGCCGCATCGTCACCAATCCCTTCTATGAGACGACGGTCCCGGGAATTTGGGCTTTAGGGGACATCACTAATCCGCATCAGCTCAAGCATGCGGCGAATGCTGACGCGCGCGTCGTGGCGTACAATATCGCGCATCCCAGTAGCCCGCGTCGTGGCAATGACTACGCCATGCCGCATGCCGTGTTTACGTCTCCCCAGGTGGCCAGCGTGGGCCTGAATGAGCGGGAGGCGCAGGAACAAGGCGTGCCCTATCTGGTCGGGAAGCGGGCCTACAGCGACACGGCGTATGGTTGGGCCATTGACGATACCACGAGTTTTGTGAAGATCCTGGCCCACCCCCACACGCGTCAGGTGCTCGGCGCCCATATTATCGGTCCCCACGCCGCTCTCTTACTGCAGCCCCTGGTCAATGCGATGCGTTTCGGGGAAACTGTGGAGCAGTTAGCTCACGAGACCCTGTACATCCATCCGGCGCTAACCGAGGTGGTGGAGCAAGCGTTGCTGGATATTGCCATGTGATCGTGGCGCGCTGTGCTGTCGCATGCGAGACGCGGGCGTGCGGAGATGCTGGAACTCCAGCACCATGATGCGGCACAGCGCTAGGGAGAGGTCCGGCGCACCTCCCGCACCCGGGTAGGAGGAAATTGCCGTTGACGGGCCTGACAATCCTCTCTACAATCCTCTCAACTTATGCGTGTTAAGCCTCTGGAAAATGAAGGATTTTTCATCTGTGAATGCAGACGTAAATGCCGACCAGGCAGTCCGGCTCCATAAGGTGATTGCTCAAGCTGGCGTCGCCTCCCGACGCAGGGCTGAGGGGCTGATTGTGCAGGGACGGGTGATCGTCAATGGCAAAAAAATTACGACCCTAGGCTCCACGGTTGATCCAAGTACTGATGTGATTGTGGTGGATGGCAAGCCGCTCCGTGGGCATGCACCGCTGCGCTATGTCCTTTTGCACAAACCGCGTGGGTACATCACCACCTGTCAAGATGATCAACGGCGTCCCACCGTCCTCAATTTGCTCAAGCGTCAACCGGTGCGCATTTTTCCCGTTGGACGGTTAGACTTCAACTCTGAAGGGGTGTTGCTGCTGACTAATGACGGACGCTTGACCAACCGCCTCTTACATCCACGCTACGCCATGCCACGGACCTATGTCGTCCGTGTGGACGGTGTGGTGTCTGCCGAGTCCCTCGACCAGTTGCGACGCGGGGTTGTCCTCGATGACGGGCGCACGTTACCGGCCCAGGTCAAGATGATGCGGCATGCCGATCAGAGCTGCTGGATTCGTATGACCTTGCACGAGGGGCGCCCGCGGCAAATCCATCGCATGCTGCAGCGCTGTGGGGGGCACGGGGTGAAACGGCTGCAGCGCGTGGCCATGGGACCGCTCACCCTGGCGGGCTTACTGCCCGGCGCCTCGCGGCTGTTGGAAGAATTTGAAGTCGCACGACTCTATCAAGCGTGTCATCTCGAGACCATGGCATCATGAGGGACACCGACTACGTGGGGCGTCGTGCCCTCTCCAGGTGCCGGTATTGGGGAGTCGCGCTCGGGCTCACGCTGCTCTTCGCAGGGGCACACAGGGTGGTGGCTCAGTTTGCGACCACGGATGTGCACGTGACGGAAACGCTGACACACGGCAGCGTGCACTGGACGGAAGGGCAGGCACGCAGTCAGGGCCGCGCCACAGGGACACTGCGCCGCGGGGCGCGGGGGTCGGCGATGCAGGAGGCGCCGCACGCCGCACGCCAGGAGCTGGCACGCGTGTTCGGGCAACTCCGTCTGGATGCGACGCACACCCTGGCGCACGTGCTCCAGGCCGTGGATGGAACGCCGCAGGCCTTGGAAGCGCTCCTCGCGCAGGCCCTGGTCGCGGAGACGCGCTATGGGCCGGGAGGCATCGTCGAGGCGACTGTGCACCTCGCTTTCGCGGGTCCGTTGATGGCACGCGTGCTGCCTGCCATGTCCCCTGTGGCCCTGGAGAGTCTCCCTGCGTCCGAAGCCGTGCATACGGGCGTGGTGATTGATGCGCGTGGTTTGGCCGTACAACCGGCCCTCTTCCCCGCGATTGTCGACGAGCAGGGACAGCCGCTCTATACCCCAGAGCTGGTCGAACGCGAAGCGGCTATCCAACAAGGCTACGTCACTTACGCCAAAGCGTTGGACCAGGCGCCGGTTCCGGCGCGCATTGGCGCGAATCCCCTGGTCGTCCGTGCGTTACGTGTGGCGGGTGTCACCCGGGTGGATCTCGTCCTGAGCCAGTCGGAGGCCGTCCGGCTACGTGACTATGCGGCCATGCGTCGTCTGATGCGGCAATGTCGCCTCGTCATCCTTGTCTAACCGACAGCGTACCGACGGCGGCCATGGCCGAGGGACGGTGTGCGCGTGCACGACGACAAGCCGCAAACCATGGGACTGCCGACAGCTACCGCCGCACGCTGACATGTGATGTGCCGGAGAACAGATATGCGACAGCGGTGGCTGGGCCTCGGGCTCATGCTTGGGCTTCTGATCTTGGAGGCGGATCTCAGCCTGGCGGATTCCTCCAGACCGTATATTGCCGAGGGTGTGGGGGTGTTACTTCAGTCTGACCAATCGGCGGCGCGGGCGCTGGCTCTGCAAAATGCCTTGCGTGAAGCCCTCGAACAAGTGGTGTTAGACATGGTGGCACCGACGGCTCTCCTCGAGAAGGCCCATTCCCTCCGCACGCGCCTCTATGCGAACCCTCTGCAGTACGTGCTGAGTTATCGCGTCTTATGGGAATACCCCGATCCCTCTCAAAAAGTCTATCGGGTGGGCGTCGAGACCGACATTGCCGTGCCGGACGTCGAGCGGGCCTTGGACGCGCTTGGCCTGTCCCGGCGTACGACGCCGCGTCAGGTGGTGATTTTTATGGCTGAGCGCTATCCCGGCCAGACGTCGCAGACCTTTGCGGCGGCGGGCGGGCTCGTGGCGGAAGTCCTCCGTAGGACACTCCAGGCGCAGGGCTTACGGGTGATCAATCTCGATCCCGGACGGCTCTGGGACGGGCAGGAAACGTCGGCCCTCGCGGTGGGCAAGCAGATCAAGGCCGCCATCGTGCTGGTAGGATGGGCCCAGGTGCAACCCGCGCCACCCGAGAAGGCACCAGGACGCGGTTTCAGCCAGGCCAAAGTCGATGTGAAAGCCGTGGCCACCGAGGGCCGTGGGACGATTGCTCAGGCACACGTGGAAACCATGGCTGCGGCGGAAGAGGGTGGTAACAGCGATGCCCAAGCGCTCGAGCAAGCCGCGGTGGAGATTGCGACCCAACTGATGCCGCCTTTACTCGCCTATCGCGCCGGACCTTGAATGCCATGCGGTTGTGCTGTACGCGAGGTGCCTTCCGGTCCCAACGAGGGCCGTCTGGGGGTACACGCACAGAAAGGATGTCTTGCATGCAGAGTATGACGGGCTATGGCCGTAGCGAAGTGCGTCATGCCGACGTCGCCTTTACCGTCGAGGCGCGCTCGGTCAACCACCGTTACCTGGACGTGTCCATCCGCCTACCACGGCTCTATACGCCACTGGAAGCACGCATGAAACAGCGTGTTAGCGCCTATTTCGCCCGTGGACATATTGACATCACCCTCGCCTACCAGGACAGTGCTACGACCCGCCGTGCCCTGTCGCTCGATCCCACGCTGGCACAGCAGTATTTTGACGCGCTCCAACATCTCCAGAAGCTCCTGCGTCTGCCAGGCACGATTGACTTGAGTATGCTCGCCAGCTTGCGCGACATCTTTCGCGTGGAAGAGGCGTCTCCTGATGTCGAAAACGACTGGGAGAGTATTGCACAAGGACTGGATGACGCCCTGCAGGCGTTGCAGCAGATGCGGCGTCAAGAGGGCGAGGTCTTGATCCGCGATTTTCAGATGCGCGTGCAGACCATGGCGCAGGAAATTCAGACCATTCGCCAACGCGTCCCCGAGGTAGTGGTGGAATACCGCACACGGCTTGAGCAGCGGGTCAAAGATCTCTTTGCGCAGTTTGAACTCGACCCAGCCCGTATCGCCCAGGAGGCCATCCTGTTTGCCGAGCGCGCCGATATCACTGAGGAACTGACGCGACTCGAAGCCCATTTGCAGGCCTTCACGCGCTTGCTCGCTTCTTCGGAAGCCGTGGGGCGTAAAATCGACTTCCTGGTGCAGGAGATGAATCGCGAAATCAACACTATTGGCTCCAAAAGCAACGACACGGCCATTGCCCATAGTGTCGTCGAGCTCAAGAGCGAACTCGAACGTATGCGTGAGCAAATCCAGAACATTGAGTGATCTCGCTGAGGACTACCATGCCGCAGACAGTCGTTGAGCCGCTGGCGGGGTCGCCCCGTCCGGGTATTGTGTTCGTGCTCTCCGCCCCGTCCGGGACCGGCAAAACGTCCATAAGCCAAGCGATTATGGGACGGATGCCGGATGTGGTACGAGTCGTCACTTGCACAACGCGTGCCCCGCGTCCTGGCGAGGACAATGGACACGCCTACCATTTTCTAACCCGTGAGGCCTTTGAACAGGCCATCACGACGGGCGATTTTTTAGAGTGGGCCTCCTTTAATGGCCAATTATATGGTACCTTGCGGCAATCCGTGGCGACAACGACAGCTGCTGGGAACGATGTCTTGTTGGTGATTGATGTCAAAGGCGTGGCGCAGCACCGTGCCGCCGGGATGGATGCGGTGTTTATTTTTGTCCTCCCACCCTCCTGGGATGTGCTCGCCCAGCGTTTGCACATCCGTGCAGCGGATCATGCCGACGTGCAGGCGCAGCGGCTGGCCATTGCACGGGAAGAAGTCCACAACTATACTGCGTATGATTACGTGGTGATCAATGATCGGCTTGACGAGGCCGTGGCGGCCGTGCAAGCCATTATCATCGCAGAGCGCCAGCGTACCACACGACTTGGGCTGGCGTGCCTGGCCCCCCTCCTGACGCCGTCGTAGAGAAAGGGTACGCCATGCTCGACCACACTACCGTGCTGTTAGGGGCGGGCGGCGGCCCGCTTACTTGGGTTGCCGTCGATGTGCTGCGGGCTTTGCAACGCGCTGGTGCGCAGGTCCGTGTCATTTTAAGTCCTGAGACCGAGACATTCATCCCGGCCTTGACGTTCCAAGCCCTGACTAATGGAGACGTCATCCCTGCCGATGCTCTGTACGGGACCATCGTTGGGGAGGATTTTCGGCCTCTGAGTGCGTGGGTGGCAGATTGTGCGGCGCTTGTCGTGGTGCCCGCCACGCCGGCGTTCCTGGCCCGCGCCGCGGCAGGCTGTGCGGACGACGCGTTGGTGCGTGCCCTGCTCCTGCATCGTGGTCCCACCGTGCTAGCGTATCCTGGGCAGGCGGCGGTGTATCAGCACCCCCTGGTGCAGGCCAATCTGCAGCGCTTGCGGGCGGTTGGGATACAGCTCTATGACGCGGGTGTGCCCGGCCCAACAGAGACTACAGATGACATCACGTGGGCGCTGGAAGCGCAGCCGATTGTCGAGAGGGTAGCCGAGTGTTTGCAGCAAACGCGTGAACTGGCTGGGAAGACGGTGATCATTACGGCAGGCCCGACCCAGGAACCCATTGATCCGGTACGGCACATCTCCAACCGTGCCTCGGGGAAAACCGGCTTTGCCTTAGCCGAGGCGGCACGCCGACGCGGGGCTCGGGTCATTCTCGTCACCGGGCCCACCCATCTTGAAGCACCAGCAGGGGTCACCTGCCTCCGTATCCAGACGGCTCTGGAGATGCGACAGGCGGTGCTTGACCATTACGACAGCGCGGATGTGGTCATTAAAACCGCCGCGGTGGCGGATTTCCGGCCCACCGTCATAGCCCAAGATAAAGTCAAAAAAGATGTGGCATCCTTGAGCATTGCCCTCGAACGCAACCCGGACATTCTGGCGGAACTGGGAGCGCGCAAAGGGCAGCGGGTGCTGGTCGGGTTTGCGGCGGAAACCCAGGACTTACTGGCCAATGCCGCGCAGAAAGTCCGCAGCAAGCATCTGGATTTTATCATTGCCAATGACATCAGTAATCCAAGCCTGGGCTTTGCCAGTGATGACAATCAAGTCCATATATTGGATGCCGCTGGGCACATCGAAACCTTGCCGACCATGGCAAAAGTCCACCTGGCAGATTACATCCTGGATCGCGTGCAAACCGTCCTGGCGCAGCGTTCCAGAGGTGCCGTATGAGCGAGGGAAGTACCAGTGCCGCGCTGGCTGCCGTGCAGTCGTATGTACGGTATCTCCAACGCCTTGGGGTGACTGAGTTACCCATCACTTTGACACGGCTCCCGCTCGTCGCCGTAGACACGTCTCCATCCGTGCCGGTGCCCTCTGCCACGCCTAGCCACGTGCCGGTGTCCTCTGTCACGCCTAGCCACGTGCCGGTGTCCTCTGTCACGCCTAGCCACGTGTCGCCACCTGTGCCTACCATGTGGGCCTCGCCTCCCCCCGTCCCAGACCGCCACAGCGCGGTCCCCGACGCAGCGACAGCCCCCGCAGCCTCCCCGGCGGTACGCCTGGCACAACTCGCGGCCTCGGTGCGCGATTGTCGGCAGTGTCGCCTGCATACCGGGCGCACCCAGGTGGTCTTTGGGAGTGGTGATGCCCAGGCAGCTCTGGTCTTCGTGGGGGAAGCACCAGGATATGAAGAGGATCGCGCCGGCGAGCCGTTCGTGGGGGCTTCCGGGCAACTGCTGACGCGCATTATTACGGCGATGGGACTGACGCGTGACCAGGTGTACATCCTGAATGTCATTAAGTGCCGTCCGCCCCACAACCGCAACCCCCAACCCGATGAGATCGCCGCTTGTCAGCCACTGTGGGAAGCCCAGTTGGCGTGCCTGCAGCCAAAAATTCTGTGTGCGCTGGGCACATTTGCGGCCCGAACCCTCTTGCACACCGAGGAAACCATCTCGCAATTGCGCGGGCGTTTTCACATGCGAGGCGTGCTCCAGGTCATGCCGACATATCACCCGGCGTATGTGCTGCGGAATCCCCAGGCGAGACGCGCCGTGTGGGAAGATATGCAGCTGATCCAACAGGCGTTGGGCGTACGCTCCTAACGTCGCCGAGCGCCTGAGGTCCGTCGGATGTCCGGGGTTTGTGGCCACAGTCCTTGACAAGTCGCCCTGCCGGGTCGTCGTCCGACCGACGGGACAGATAGCCTGTAGAACCGAGTCGTTATGCCACCACAACGTGATATTGAAGCCGAGCTTGATGCGTTTCTGGGACAGGCACGCCCGCAGCGCCATTGGGTGCGCTGGGTGCTCGTGACGTTCAGTGTGCTGTTCCTGCTGGTGGTCGCCAGCGCCGTGGGCGTGGGCTATCACTTCTATCAGAAATTTGCGGCGGATTTACCCCCGGTCACCGAGTTAGAACATTACCAGCCGAGTCTGATCACCAAAGTCTACGATCGTTACGGCGAACTCATTGCCGATTTCTTCATTGAGAAACGCATCCTCGTCCCTTTAGCGGATATCCCATGGCACGTGCGCCAGGCCACGATTGCCACGGAAGACCGACGTTTTCATGAGCATAGTGGCGTGGACACGTGGGGTATCTTGCGGGCCATGTGGGTGAATATGCAGGCCGGCAGCACACGCGAAGGGGCCAGTACCATTACGCAGCAGGTGGCCCGCACGCTCTTTCTCAACCGGGATCGGACGATGAGCCGGAAAATCCGTGAAGCCCTCCTCGCCCTACGTATTGAAGAGCACTATAGCAAAGACCAGATCCTGGAAATTTACCTGAATCAGATTTTCTACGGACATAATGCGTATGGCATTGAGGCGGCCGCCCAGCTCTACTTTGGCAAATCTGCCAAAGATCTCAGCCTCGGGGAGGGAGCACTGATTGCGGGTTTGCCGCCGTCCCCCAATACGTATTCCCCTCTGAAAAACTTCCGTCGTAGTCTGCAGCGCCGTGACCATGTCCTCAACCGCATGGCGGAAGCCAAGTATCTGACTCTCGAGCAAGTGGAAGCGGCCCAACGCGAGCCTATTGTCGTGGCGCCCCCGCCGCAGCGCGTCCACAAAGCCTTCTATTTTGTCGAATACGTGCGGCAGTATCTCGAAGAAAAATATGGGCCGACAGCATTGTACCGGGGCGGTTTCTCGGTCGAGACGACCCTGGACATGGGATTGCAACAACTGGCCGAAGCCACGCTGCAACGGCATCTCGTCGTACTCGACAAGCAGGATGGCGTGTACCAGGGCCCCATCCGGCGTGTCGAGTTCACCGGCAAGCCGGCAGAAGATGAGAAGATGGTCGCCGCGATCACCATGCCCACGCCTGGGGAGACGACCATCGCTGAAGGCGAACGCTTGATCGGGGTGATTCAATCCGTGCGCGATACCGGGGCAACCGTCTTCATCAAGAACAGCAAGGGCTTCCTCCCACCGTCAGGATATGCCTGGGTACGGCAGATTGACCCGGAGCTGAGCGCGGAACTCCGGCGGCGCCTGCTCCGCACTGGGGACGTCATCCAGGTCCGGGTCGCCAAAGTGGACCCCAAGAGCAAAATGCCGACCCTGACTTTAGAACAGGATCCGCTGGTGCAGGGGGCGCTCCTGACCATGGACGTGGGGAGTGGCCATGTCCTCGCCATGGTGGGTGGCTATGATTTTGCCAAAAGCCAATTCAACCGGGCCGCGCAGGCGCAACGCCAGCCTGGCTCAGCCTTAAAGCCTTTGTTATACGCTGCGGGGTTGGAGGCCGGCTTGACACCGGCCTCCATGCTCCTGGATGCCCCTCTCACGGAGGATATCCTCGGGGCGAAAGGTTGGCGCCCGGAGAACTACGATGGCAAGTATCATGGCCCTGTCAGCATGCGGGCGTCCCTGACCCATTCGCGGAATCTACCCACGGTGCGCCTGCTCGACACGGTGGGGATGCCGACCGCCTGCGCCACTTTGAAACGCCTGGGTCTTACGAGTCCGTTTCAGTGCCGACCCTCCATAGCCTTGGGAGCGGTGGGTATCACATTGATGGAACTGACCGCGAGTTATGGCACGTTCGCCAATGGCGGCATTTACAATGAGCCCATTGTCATTACGAAGATTGTGGATCGTAAGGGCGATGTGCTCCTGGGCCGTTTCCAAGAGTCGCAGCAAGCCACCAGTCCAGAACATGCCTACATCATGACGAGCATGATGCGCAGTGTGATCCAACACGGGACGGCCAAGGCGCTGCGCGTCCTGGAACGCCCTGCCGCTGGCAAGACCGGCACCACCAACGATTATCACGATGCCTGGTTCGTGGGGTATACCCCAGAGTTCGTCACCGGGGTCTGGGTAGGCCGAGATGACAACGAATCCCTCGGCTATGGTGCAACTGGCGGCAAGATGGCGGCGCCTATCTGGCTGGATTTTATGCAAGCGGCGTTGAAAGATCGGCCCATCACCGATTTCCCGATCCCCCCCGGTATACGCTTTGTGCGCCTGAATGGGAAAGGCGCCAATCCGCCCGCGGTGGAGACCCTGGGGGATAGCCATGTATTCTTTGAGGTGTTCGTGGATGGTAGCCAGCCACTGGGCACCACGAAAAAAACCGTCTCCTCGCTGCCGCGCAAGCCTAAACCACGTCCGGTGGTGCCCGCCACTCGACCAGAGTTGCCTCATCGGCAAGATCGGCTACGAGATCTGGATCGCCTTGATCGGGAAGCACGCACCACGACGCCGTAGCGACGCCGTCGCTTAGCGTGTCACCCCCCCGGTGGCGCGCTCCATGCAGGCCCACGACAGGCCAGTGCCACAGGAGTGCCAACCTCAGCATGAAACCCTCGCTCAAGGCGCAAGGATTTGTCCGCACGCCCCCGTGTATTGCGACATTGTTGGTTCACTGGGCGCTACGCACGCCGACCGACCATGTCTTAGATGCCGGGTTTGGTGAAGGCATTTTTTTGCTCGAAAGCACCAAACAGCTCCTGGCGCTGGGGGCCACAGCTCAGCATCTTGGCATGCAACTCCACGGGGTAGACTCACACCCTGAGGCGGTGCAGAGCCTGCAACAGACGTTTCGGACCGCCGGCCTACTCACCGCGTTTCCCGGCGTGCACACTGGCGATTTCTTTGCCACTGATTTCCCGCCAGTCGATGTACTCATCGGGAATCCTCCCTACGTACGACGCTGGTGGCAACAAGACGTGGATGCCCTGCAAGTCATCGCGGGGCAGGTGGAGGAGGCACGCGCATTCTCCCGTCTCACGGATCTAGCGTGCTACTTTATCCTCTATGGCGCCCGTTTTCTGAAGCCGGGTGGCCGCTTGGCCCTGATCGTCTCCGATAGCTGCCTGGACATGCGCTATGGTACTGCCTTTAAGGAGTATTTGTTACGCACGTTCCATGTCCGTGGCCTGTTGGGGTTCCAAGCGCAAGTCTTTCCAGATGTGCTGGTGCGTCCGGTCGTCATTCTGGCCGAAAAACGTGCCGCCCCCGCCACAACGGTGGCAGGCGAGCGTGTGGCCTTTGTATCGCTCAATGGCTGTCTTCCCGCCACCCTCCCGGCAGATCCGTGCCATCTCTTGACGGACACGCAGCAGGAGGTCTCCGGCCGGATCGTCCCCCTGACGGCGTTGTATCCAGCCCAGCAGTGGACGCCCTTGCTCTACGCGCCGCAGGTGTACAGCGAACTGGCGCAGCATCCAGGCCTGACAACCCTGGCCACGCTGGCACAGGTCCGCCTTGGCCTGCAATCGTTTGCCAAGATGTTTTATATTGTGCCGCGAGAGGTGCAAGAACGCTGGGGGCTCGAAGCACGCTGGCTGCTGCCGTTCATGATGTCGCCAAAAGACGTGGACGCGCCGTGTCTGAGCCCGGGCACAGCAATCCGTCATTACATTCTGGCCTGTGCCGCTTCGAAGAGCCAACTGGCGGGCACGCACCTGCTGGAGTATATCTGTTACTGGGAACAACAAACGCTGAACCCGCGTGGTCTGTCCCGACCCGTGATCGGCGTCCAGAACCTTCCACGGGTTGGCAGGACACGCCGCACCCCATGGTACAGCCTGATGCGCGATCTCACCCGACGTGGGACGGCGCCCATTCTGCTGCCGCGTCGTATTTACCAGCATTATCAAGCGGTGTGGAATCAGGCGGCCTGGGTCGCGGGAGAAAATTTTATCGAAGTGACCCCCCAGCCGCACGTGCCTCTCCTACCCTTGCTCGCCGTGCTCAATGCTGGCACCACCGAAATGGCGCTACGTGCCAGTGCACACGTCTATGGGGGTGGGGTCTACAATCTCAGCCCCGGCAGTGTCGGCGCAGTGCCGGTGGTGGATGTGCGGCAGCTCTCCTCTACGACGCTGCAGCGCCTTGAAAAGGCCTACCGTCACTTCCTGCAAACGGGCGGCACCAAGCGTCTGGCCCTCGACACCGCGGTCCTCAACGCCCTGGCTCTTCCAAGACCCTTGCTCACGACCGTACAGGCGGCCCTCGCCCATATGCAAGAGCTGTCAAGCGCCGTGCAAACGCCGATGCGAGTGCAGGCTGGTACCGACAGGGGCTGCCCCGAGGAGTGCACACGGCGATGATCCTAGCAGACGGCGAGGACTGCAGACTGGACGTCGATGAAGTGAAGGTGCTGCTCCGCCAGCTCGGGGTGGACCGCCGTCTGATTACCGACCAGAGTGCCATCTGCCTGCTTGCTTTGGCCGATGGCGTCGAGCGGGCTGGCCTCCTCCCAGGAAAGAGGCATCTACGCGATGGGGCCCGTATTCACGACATCATTGCGTTCGCCCGTCACACCTGTGGCCGCGCCGTGGCCGAAAATACGCGGGAATCCTACCGTAAGCTCTCCCTCACGCCCTTGTGCGAGGCGGGGTTGGTGGTGCGTCATCAGCTGAGCACCAACGATCCGAAAACGTTTTACCGTCTGCATCCAGCCATGCTACGTCTCTTGACCTGTTCCGCCCCGTTGGCACGCCGCTGGCTGGCGCAAGAGCTGTCCGGCGGACTACCACCGAGTGACCTGTACCCGCCACAGCGCTGTGGCCGTGATATTGCCGTCAATGTGGGGCAGCCGCAGCCGTATGTCCTCAGCCCTGGCACCCACAGTCGGCTCGCCGCTGACGTCGTGGAGGTCTATGCCCCGCGCTTTCTCGCGTGTCCACGGGTGGTCTACCTCGGGGATACCCGCCATAAAGGTGGATACCAACAGCGCGATGTGATGCGGGAGCTCAATCTCCCCATTCACGTGACCACGAGCCTGCCGGATGTCATTTTACTGTGTGAACGTGAGCGTCACCTTGTGGTGGTGGAAGTGGTCGCCAGCAGCGGCCCGATTTCTCCGGCGCGTCTCGTCCAACTCCAGCAGCTGGTGCACCAGGCCTACATCCTGGGATACCATCCGCGCTATCTCAGCGCTTTTCCCTCACGCCGCGTGCTGCGCCGCTTTGTTGAAGCCATTGCCTGGGGTACCCAGGCGTGGATCGCCGAGGAGGCCGCACAGGTGATTAGTTTTGGCACGCTGGCGTAACGCCCAAAGTGAATTGACTCATATAACGGATAGATGCTACTTATTCCAGAACGAGGGCGGTGGTCTGGGCTATCTGCTCTCAGGACAAGAGGAAGGAAAGTCCCCAGGCAGCCTGGTAGCACTGCGGAGAGACGTTGCCTCTCCTCGCACACGCGGCTTGCTGCCGCTGCACGCAACACGGTCTGGACGTGCCGCGCAGGATGCGTTAGGCTGCAGTCCTGATAATGCCCTCGGGATGCCCAGGTGCAGTGGGATGGATGATCGGGGGCTGGCGGCCTTCCATGGGCTCGTCATGAGGAGAGCACTCGTGAGGTTGCCCCGAGCACGCAATGCTCTGCCGCAGTCTGGCGACCCATCGCTATGAGCGTCATGATGCGGTGTCGGACATGTCGCCCTTGTAGACGTGCGGGTTACACAACAGGAGGAAAGAGCTGATGGACCACAACAGGCATTGGGTCGGCACCTGGGCGACCTCGCCGGCGCCGAGTGAAGCCGGGGTCAGTTTGAACAATCAAACCGTGCGCATGCATCCGCGTGTCAGCATCGGTGGCGATACCGTGCGGGTACGGGTGTCGAACGCCTACGGCACTGGCCCGCTGGTGATCGGCGCGGCCTATGTCGGGATCCGGGACAAGGGGTCGGCGATTGTCCCGGGCTCGCAGCGCCAGCTCACCTTTGGCGGCTCCGGCGCAGCGACGATTGCCGCCGGCGCGCTCGTGCTCAGCGACTCGGTCCATCTCGACGTGCCGCCGTTGGCCGATCTGGCGGTATCGCTGCATCTGCCAAGCGTGCTCCTGCCGAGCTTCCAGATCACCGGACGCTATGCCCGGCAGACCAATTACATCTCACCCCCAGGCAATTTTGCCGACACCATCACCATGCCGGTGGGCAAGATCACCGACGAATGGTTTTTTGTCAGCGGCGTCGATGTGTTGACCTCGCACGACACCGGCGGCGTGGTGACGCTCGGCGACTCGCTGACCGACGGCAATATCTCGACTCATGACGTGTATTGTCGCTGGCCCGACCAGTTGGCCCGGCGGTTGATCGCCCGGCAGGGGGGCCGGCAGCTCGGGGTGATGAACCAGGGGCTCGGTGGCAACCGCATCCTGCACGATCTGCGCGGCGATAGCGGCTTGCGGCGCTTTGATCGCGACGTGCTGGCGCAACCAGGGGTAACGCATGCGATTGTGATGCTGGGCACCAACGATCTACGCAACCGCAACGCCAAGCCCGAGGAGGAGGTGACCGCCGACCAGATGATCGCTGGTCTCAACCAAATGGCCGTGCGGGCCCAAGCATGCGGGGTTAAACTGTTGGGCTCCACCCTGACGCCGTTCGGCAATGAGACGTACATGCTGCATGCCTGGAATCCCGGACGCGAGGAGCATCGCGCTGCGGTCAACCAGTGGATCCGCACCAGCGGCGCCTTCGATGGCGTGGTCGATTTCGATCAGGCCTTGCGTGATCCCGCGTGTCCGACCCAGATGCTGCCCATCTATGATTGTGGCGATGGGCTGCACCCGAGTGATCTGGGGTATTGTGTAATGGGCGACGCCATTGACCTGGCGCTGCTCGATTAAGCGAGCGGCTCGCGGGCGGTGGGCCGCGAGCGCTGGTGGGAGATGATGGACTTGGTGGTACCATGCCTGGCATGGCGCCAGCAACAGAGAGCAACCTGCAGGAGGAAGACATGCAACGGGCGCAGCAGCACATGCCGGCCAACGGCACGGGGTCAGTCGACGAGGTCGAACAGTTTGACGTGATTATCATTGGGGCCGGGGTGACCGGCCTGTATGCCTTGTACCGTTTGCGCGAACTCGGGCTTTCTGTGCAGACCTTTGAAGATGGCAGCGGCGTAGGCGGCACCTGGTTTTGGAACCGCTACCCTGGGGCGCGGTTCGACTCCGAGAGTTATACCTACGTCTATTCGATCTCGCA
>SXGT01831391.1_pt1 | contig 55247 bp, 41 predicted proteins | sample 3176221 | NCBI WGS metagenome assembly SXGT01 (sample SAMN11356862, study PRJNA531348) | freshwater metagenome | isolation source: freshwater sample F1-120 | place: China: Fuxian Lake, Yuxi | collected 2017-12-25
GAAGCCGCGGACCTCGCCCCAGAAGCGCGCCTCCAGGAGGTTGGCGCAGCTGCGGTAGGGCACGCACGGGAGGTCGATCACCAGTCCGGATTGCGACGCGACCTCGGCGATCAGCGTGGTCCAGGGAAGCTCAATCTCGATTTGTCGCATCAGGTTCTCGCGTTTGAAAGCAAGTACGCTGTCGCGAGCAGACTAGCAAGAGAGAGCGAGAGAGACAGATCCTCCTGAATTGTATTGTTGACTACATTCGATGCCACCCGACGCTCGTCGCCCCGACGAAGTCGTCGCGGGCGCGGCCGAGGGCCAGCGACGGCACCACCGAGAACGAGTCGCACGCCCACTGCGCTGCCGAGGCCGCGCGGACCGCCGTCGAGAAGAGTCCCCCGGCGGGGCCCGCGGCTGTCCTGGTGACGATTCCCTAGAGAATCCCGTACTCCGGCCCCTGCCCGCCCTCGGGCGGCACCCAGGTGATCACCTGGGAGGGGTCGCGGATGTCGCAGGTCTTGCAGTGCACGCAGTTGCTGAAGTCGATCTGGAGCTCGTTGCGCTTCGTCGTCTCGCTGAAGTGCATGTTGTAGACCTGGGCCGGGCAGAAGCGCGTGCAGGGGTTGCCGTACTCCTCGGCGCACTGGGTGGCGCAGAGGTTGGTGTCGACCACGTGCAGGTGCGCCGGCTGCTTCTCCTCGTGCTTGGTGCCCGAGTGGTACACGTCGGTGAGCTTGTCGACGATGTAGGTGCCGTCGTACTCGATGTCGTCGCGCGCTGGGTAGGCGTGCTGGCCACGAACGGCGGCGTTCTTCTGCACGTGCTCGTAGTCGGCGTGGAAGGGCTTCTGCGCCCCGGGACCGAAAACCAGCGACATGCCCACCGCGGCCATGCCGCCGATCACGCCCTTCTCCATCGCGGGGTGGAAGTTCTTCGCCGGCTCCATCTCCTCGCGAATCCAGCTCGCGTCGACCGCTTCCTTGTAAGCCTTGAGCACCGCCTCGCTGGCCTCGCCGCGCTTGAGCGCCTCGAAGGCCGTTTCCGCGGCGAGCATGCCCGACTTCATCGAGAGGTGGATGCCCTTGATGCGCATCGGATTGAGGAACGACGCGCTGTCGCCCACGATCATGGCACCCGGCGCGTAAAGCTTGGGGATCGACGGCCAGCCCCCCACGGTGACCGCCTTCGCGCCGTACTTCACCACCTTGCCCTTGCCGAGCTTGGCGCGAATGGTGGGGTGCGACTTGAACTTCTGCAAGAGGTAGTGAGCGTCCATCGCCGGGTCTTTCGCGTCGAGACCCACCATCATGCCCACGGCGTAGCGGTCGCCCGCGAGGCTGTAGATGAAGGCACCCCCGAAGGTGTTCAGATCGAGCGGGTAGCCGAAGGTCAGGGTCACCTCGCCCTGGGTGACGGTGCCGGGCGGCATCTCGATCACCTCCTTCACGCCAATCTCGTAGACGATCGGCTGGCTGTCGGCGTCGAGGCGATAGCGGTTGATGAGCTGTCGCGACAGCGTGCCGCGCGGGCCCTCGCCGAGGATGGTCACCTTGGCAAAGATGTCGATGCCGGCCTCGAAGTTGGGCTTGGGCTGGCCGTCGGGACCGATGCCCTTGTCGCCGGTGCGCACGCCGGCCACCTTCCCGTCTTCGTACAAGAGCTGCGTGCCCGCGAAGCCAGCGAAGAGCATGATGCCCCGGGCCTCGGCCTGCGCCGCGAGCCACTTCTGGAACTTGGCGATGGAGATGATGGGCTGGCCATGGTCTTCCATGCCGGGCGGCATCATCGGGGCCGGCACGCTGTGCTTCGGCGTGAGCACGAGGAAGGTCTCTTTCTCCACGTGCCGCTCGACGAAGTACGGGTCTTGCGACTTCCAGTCGGGGATGAGCTCGCCGAGGGCGCGCGGATCGAGCACCGCCCCGGAGATCGCGTGGGCGCCGATCTCGCTGCCCTTGTCGAGCAACGCGATGGTGAGCTCGGGGAGCTTCGGCTCCGCACCCGACTCGTTGTGGGCCTTGATCAGGTCGAGCAGGCGGATGGCGCCGGCGAGGCAGGCGGGCCCGCCGCCCACGAAAAGAACGTCTACCGGCATCGCCTCGCGCTGCATGGGAACTCCGCTGAACGACAATTCATAACCAGTGGTGTCTCGCCGGGTGAGCGCGAGCTCGCCAGCTCGCGCAGATCAAAACCAACACGCGCGCGTCACCGCCGGTCGCGGTTCATAGACGCCTTCGCGCGGCCGCGCTACCGTCGCGCCCGATGTCGCCGCACCCGAAGACCATCGCCTTTCTCGGCACCGCCGCCCTGTTCTTGTTCCTCGACCAGCTGAGCAAGTTCATCGTGCGAGCCGGTCTCCAACCCTACAAGGACGAGTGGGTCATCGTCCCGAACCTGCTGTCGATCGCCCACGCGAAGAACACCGGCGCCGCCTTCTCGGCGATGGACGACTGGGAGTACCGCTACTACGTGTTCTTCACCCTCACCGGCGTGGCGGTGGTGGTCTTGTGGCAGGGCTACAAGCAGCTCCGCATCGACGACCGGCTCCAGGGCGCGGCGATGGGCTTCATTCTCTCGGGCGCGCTCGGCAACTTCATCGATCGCCTCTTGTTCCGCGCCGTCACCGACATGATCAAGGTGCAGTGGGGCTGGGAGCCGGGAAAGGCCTGGCTGCGCGACTTGCCCCCCCTTCACAGCCACGTGTGGCCCATCTTCAACATCGCCGACAGCTGCATCTTCATCGGCCTTGGCTTGTTCGCGATCAGCTTCATTTTCGAGAAAGACCGCCCCGCCGAGGAAGCCGAGGCGGTGAAGGCGCCCGGCTCTTCCACGCCCTCCCTCGAGTAGATGTTCCCCGAGCTTTTCCAGCTCGGCGGGGTGCATTTCCACACCTACGGCGTGCTCTTCGGGGGGGGCGTGTTCATCGCGGCGATCGGCGCCGCCATGTCCTCGCGCCGGGACGGCCTCGACCCCGACGACACCTGGAGCGTGGTGCTGGTGGTCTTCGCGATGGCGGTGCTGGGGTCGCGACTGGAGTTCGTGCGCACCCACTGGGACGACTTCAGCGGCAACCTGGCCGCCATCCCCCGCATCAGCGACGGCGGTGGCGTGTACTACGGGGGCTTCGTGGCCAGCGTGCTTGGGATCGTGGCCTTCTGCTGGCTCCGCGGCCTCTCGCCGCTGGCGATGCTCGACTTGCTCTCGCCCTGGCTCCCGGTGGGCCTCGCGCTGGGCCGCGTGGGCTGCCTCGGCGCGGGCTGCTGCTATGGCGCGCCCACCGCCCTGCCCTGGGCGGTGACCTTCCCTGCCGACTCGCGGATCGCCCCGGCGGGCGTCCCGCTCCATCCGACGCAGCTCTACGAGTCGGTCTACTGCGTTTTTATCGCGGCGTTCCTGTATTTCCGTCCACGGGCCTTCGTGGGACAACGTTTCGCGCTCTTGCTGCTCACCTACCCGGTGGCCCGTTTCCTCAACGAGCTCCTCCGGGGAGATCCCGCCCGTGGCTACGTGCTCGGCGGGCTCGTGACCAACGCCCAGCTCACGTCTCTGGTGCTGGTGGCGGTGGGCATCGCCATCTACTGGCGTTTCAGGGGTATTGCGCGCTGATCTCGACGGACTCGATGGCCGCGTGATCGCCCTGGGGTTTGATCTTGGCGAGCTGCACGCGGCCGTCCATCACCGCCATCACCACCAGACCCTCGGCGGCCAGAACTGATCCCGGGGAAACAACAACTTCCTGTCCCGAGGGCAGGCCGATCACCGCCCGGGGGGGCTGCGCGGACACGATGGTCGACACCAGCCGCACCGGGAACGAGGTGGGCGAGGGGACGCCGACCGGAGACACCGCGGCGGCGGCCGGCGCGACGGAGGCGATGGCCGCGTCGGCGGCGGAGGGGTCGCCGACCCCCGGGGACGCCTGGGGCATGGTGCCCGAGGCCATCTCCTCGCTCGTGATCTTGAAGCGTGGTTCCTCGACTTCCGCGAAGCGCTCGTCGGGCCCGGCGGCCGCGGCAGTTTCCACCTTCACGGGCGCGAAGATCTCGCCCGAGGAGGGCATCGGCTCGCACGCGAGCAGGGCCAGCAACAACATCGGGCTAGTGTATCGACCCATGGACCTCGCGCGCACGCTGGGCCTCGTTGCCGTGGCCGCCGTGGCGTCGCTGGGGGCCTACGGGCTCGCCCGGCGGCTCGACGACAACCTTGGCGATCGCCTGCTCGCCTGGGCCAAATCGCGTGGGCACCTCGCGCGCGGAGACGGTCGGACCGCCCCCGTGGAAGTCGTGGGCGCGCTGGGGGCGCGGCGCTTCACGGTGTCGCTCTTGCCCGTCGACCCGCCGGTGATGCTGGTGGGCCTCGACTGCCACGCCGACGATGGCGGCGACGTGCACGACAGCACGCTCGTTACCCGGTGGACACGGCCCCGGCCTGCCGACCTCGAACGCCTCGACGAGGTTCTGTCGGGCATGGTGCAGGTCGCGACAGAGTTGGAGAAGTCCCGACCGGCGGCACCAGACACGGAGTAGATTCGAGCCATGGCGGGGCTGGGCAGGGAAATCACCGCGAGCATGAACGAGACGCCGAGCGTCGAGGTGGCGCTCATGCCGCCGAACTCGGCCTTCGCCGGCATCGTCGCGCGCGTGGCTGCTGGCCTCGGGGCCACCCTCTGTCGCCCCGACAGCCCGATGACCGCCGACATCGCCGTGCGGGTGATGGTGGTGGACATGTCGCGGGCCACCGGCGCCCCGCGTCTCAACAGCCGCTGCATCGTGATCAGCGACGACCCCGCCTACGCAGCCTGGGACGTCATTGCCCTCGACGAGGTGGAGGAACGCCTCCCACGCGCCATGCGCAACCTCGTGGAGAGCGAGCTGTTGCGGGCCCGCGCCGAGTCGGAGCGCGAGACGATCGCCGTGCTCAACCAGATCGGGTACGCGCTCTCCGCGATCACCGACCGCACGCAGCTCCTCGACGAGCTGCTCACCCACGCGCGTCGGGCCTTGCGCGCCGACGGCGCCAGCATCTACCTGATCGACGAGGCATCCGTCGGGAGCGACGCAACGCTCGGCGGCTCGCGGAGCGCCCGCACCATCCGCTTCGCCGCCGCGCAGAACGACACCGTCCCCTTCTTCGCGGGCCGCACCACGCTCCCGGTCGACGACCACAGCCTCATCGGCTTCGTCGCCAACCGCGCCATCCCGCTCAACATCCCCGACCTCCGGCTCTTGCCGGCCGACGTGCCCTACAAGCCCACGGGGAGCTTCGACATCGCCACCGGCTACCAGACGCGCTCGGCGCTCCTGGTCCCCCTGATGGACCGCGACGGGCACGTGATCGGCGTGCTCCTCTTCGTCAACCACAAGGCGGTCGCCGGCCTGCCGCTCGCCAGCTTCGACCGGGTGACCCCCTTCGGCGAGCGCCACCTCGCGATGGCCCGGTCCGTGGCCAGCCAGGCCGCCGTGGCGTTGGAGAACTACCGGCTCTACCGCGAGATCACCACCTTGTTCGACGGCTTCGTCGAAGCCGCCGTGACCGCGATCGAGGCGCGCGACCCCTCCACCGGCGGCCACAGCTACCGCGTGGCCCAGCTCACCGAGATGTTGGCCCGCGAGGTCACCGAGGCCGAAGACCCGCCCTTCGCCGACGTTCGTTTCTCCGCACGCGAGCTCACCGAGCTGCACTACGCGGCGATCCTCCACGATTTCGGCAAGGTGGGCGTGCGCGAGGAGGTGCTCCTCAAGGCCGGGCGCCTCTACCCCTGGGAGCTGGCCCAGATCGAGCAACGTTTCCGCATCGCCTCGCTGCAGGCCACGCTCGAGGCCATCCGGGAAAACACCGCCGACTCGATGTTGCCGCCGAGGCTCGCCCAGCTCCAGGAAGACCTCACGCTGGTGCGGCGGCTCAACCGCATCGGGCGCGTCGGTGAGACCGAAGGCAACGCGATCCGGGTGGTGGCTGAGCGCTGGAAGCTCGCCGAGGCCGAGCCGGTCTTGCATGCCCGGGAGGTGCGCCGCCTGTGCATCCCCGTGGGCACGCTCGACCCCGAGGAGCGGCTGGAGATCGAGCGGCACGTGGAGCACACCTACCGCTTTCTCCGCGTGATTCCGTGGACGCGGGAGCTGCGCAACGTGCCGAGCCTCGCCTACGCGCACCACGAGAAGATCGACGGCACCGGCTACCCGCGACGCCTCAAGGGCGAGGCGATCCCCTACGGCGCCCGGCTGATGACCATCTCCGACATCTTCGACGCCCTCACGGCGGGCGATCGCCCCTACAAGGGCGCGATGTCGCCCGAGAAGGCGGTGCAGATCCTTCGCGCCGAGGCGGCAGCGGGAAAAGTGATGGGTGCAGCCGTGGAGTTGCTCAATGCAAAGCGGCTTTGGACCCGGGTGGTGGAGCCGTCGGTCTGAGCCAGTCCGCCGGGGAACGTGCCACGCCCGCGCGCACCACGTGACGCAGCTGTCGCAAGGCTCGAATGTCGTCGAGTGGGTTGCCCTCCACCACGAGCAGATCGGCCGGGCCGCCCTCGTGGAGGGTGCCCACGTCGCGACCGAGCATCTGTCCCGCGTTGCGCGTGGCCATGGTCAGCGCCTCCTCGGGCGAGAATCCGGCATCGACGATGAGCTCGAGCTCGCGCAGGCTCGACGGGCCGTGGAAAAGGTAGGGGATGATCGGCCAGTTGCCGGCGTCGGAGCCCATCACGAGCGCCACCCCGGCCTCGTGGAGCTGGCGGAGGGCTCGGCCGGTGCGCCTGAGGTGGCTCGTGGCGATCGAGCGCGCGGCGCCCGAAGTGGCGAGGAAACTCGGCAGACCCGGGAGGACCACCTGGGCGAATCGAGTTCGGAACTGTCGCGACACATCGAGTGAGCGAGCGGTGGCGAGCTCGGCGGCGGGCACGCGGGCGTCGAGGAAGGGATCGTCGAGTCGGGACCCGTCCCAGGCGTTGTCCATCATGTCGAGCACCGAGAGCGTGGTCATCTCGAACACGCCCCGCTCGGCGGCCAGCGCCGCCACGCGACGGTTGGGCGTCTCGAGCGGGTGCACGGTCACGCGCGCCCCGTAGTCCTCGATGGCCACGCGTTGCTCAGCGGGCGACATGGCGTGCACGTACACGGGGAGATCACGACGCGCGGCGCCGTCACGGATGGCGGTGGCCACCTCAGGCGAGAACATGGGCCACGTCGGCCCGAGGAATCCCCGCTCGGCGGTCATCTTGACGCCGATGGCGCCTTGCGCGTGCACGAGATCGAGCTGGGCCTCGGCCTCGGCGATGGTGTCGACCATCGGGAAGGCGCCGTCGAAGAGCACGGCGGGGTAGCCGCCCTCCGGGGAGAAGGGCGTGCCGAGGTGGAGGTACTGCGGTCCCACGGCTTGCTCGCGGATTGCCTCGCTCGCCCCGGCGCTCACCGCCGGGTCGAGGATCGTGGTGACCCCGCAGGCCAGGTAGGCGCGGAGGTGCTCGCCGAGGGCGGCGACCTCCGGGGGACGGTAGGCCCCCCCGGGGTTCATCGAGAGGTGCACGTGACTGTCCACCAGTCCCGGGACCACCGTCGCGCCTCGCGCGTCGATCACCTCGGCGCCGGCGATGTCGAGCCCCTGGCCGATGGCGACCACCTGGTCACCCGACAGCAGGATGTCCATGTCGTCGCGAGCGGGGCCCTCGCCCGTCCACAGGCGCGCATGCGTGATGGCGAGCAGGACCATCGCTATGACTTATCCGACCAGCACTCTTGACATGACAAGAGCCGGAAGTGAAGATGAGGATGGACAGGAGTCCCCGTGAAGCTCGAAGCCATCTCGCTCGTGCGCATCCTCCCTGCCGGGCTGGCCAACGTTGGCGACGTGACGCGCGACCAGCTGCGCGAGGCCGAGGTGGGCAAATGGGCCGCGCAGGTGCCCGCTCGTGACGACGTGAGCTGCGTGTACGGGCCCGCGCCGGCGAAGCACCCGCTCGATGACTACGATCACCCGGTGCCGCTCGACGACCGCGAGCCGGAACCGGGGGAGAACGTGGTGGTGTTTCGCTTCGGGAGCTGAGCGGGGTTGTCGAGAAGGGGGGACGTGGCTCTGGACGGTGTCGCAGGGACAGACCAGCCGCAGGAAACGCGGGGCGGGAGAGCGCGGCCGTCGCGTCGTAAGCGCTCGCGCTACGAATGCGATTCGTCGTGAGCGCTGATGCCTCCAATGGAGATCGGCGGGTCCCGGCCGTCGCCCGCTGGGCGCGGTAGCATGGAGAAAGGCGCTGAGTTCCGTCACGGAGGTGGGGCGCCGCAGCGCGGCTCACGCTGTCGACCCCAGACGGAAGACGGGAAGCACCACCCGGAACATCTGCGCTCACGACGAAGCCTACCCGGAGCATCTGCGCTCACGACGGCGCAAAGCCGCAGGCCTCACCGCGAGTTGCGGAACCGACGCCAGCCGGGCGACTCGCGTAGGTCGCCCTCGTTGAGGGCCGAGAAACGCGGGTCGTTGAGCACCGTGGCTGCCGTGAGCAGGGACCGGGCCACGCCGATCCCCCGCACGTGCGTGGGCGCAGCCGCGACGTGGGCAGCGGCCCGGCTGCGGCTCAAGTCGAGCGCGGCCGCGAGGAGCGAAGCGTCACCCAGGCCGGCGAGGCAGGCTGTGCCGATCGCGTGACTGCGAGCCGCGCCCCGTCGGCGGAGTTCCCCGAGCGTAAACCGCCCCGTTGACGACGCGGCAGCTAGCGCAGCCGCGAGAACCGCGTCCTGCCGCGTCAGCTGCGGGAAAGGCGTGCCATCCACCTGTGCGTCTGGATCAGAGGAGACGTAGCGGTGAAACTCCTCGGGATTTCGCGCGCGGGGAACCACCGGGGCGATCACGAGGCCGCAGGCATCGCGGTGCGTGGAGAGGGGCCACTCGAGCGGGCAGCCAACGAGATGTTCGCGAACCGGGTTGAGGTGGATGTACCGCACGGTGCGCCGCACGTGCGCGTCGTCGACCACGCGGGAGATCGGCGGGTGCCGCGCCCAGACCGCCCCGCTCTCTCCGCGGGCGGTATTGCGCCACCTCGCGTACGCGCCCTCGGCCACGACGAGGCGCTCCTCCGCGTCGGGCCACTCGCCGAGCACATGGACGTGATTGGGCATCGCGCACAAGGCGGCCAACTCGGGAAACTGGTCGACCAGCGTGAAGAAGAGGACGAGCCCCTCGACCCAGTTGTGGAACAGCAGGGTACCGGGGGGCGCCCAGCCGACAAGGTGTTCAAGCATGGCCCGGCGCCTCGCAAACTCCGTGCCCACGGTTCAAGGCGTGGAAACCAGCGGTCGACCTCGACGTTCGTCGGCTCCCGGCTGACAACCGTCACCCAATGTGGCCGAGGCACCCCCTTGCTCCGAGGCGCCCCCTTGCTCCGCCACACGTCCAGCCTGCGGCACGCCCAGATCGTGGCACGCCGAGGTCGTGGGCGTCGCGTCGCAAGCGCTAGCGCTACGAATGCGATTCGTCGTGAGCGCTGATGCTTCCAACGGCTATCGGGGAGGGCCGGCCGGTCCTCCCGAGTGCGGGCACCCTGAAAAAAGGAGCTTACGTCCGTCGCGAGTGGGCGACGCGGCAGCGCGGGGCATGGTGCCAACCTCGGAGGGCGGACGACCAACACCACCCGGAACATCTGCGCTCACGACGAAGCGTACCCGGAGCATCTGCGCTCACGACGGCGCTTGTCCGGAACGTCTGCGCTCACGACGGATCACGGCCAGGTCGCTACTCGCTCGCCGGCACCAGCGTGTCGAGGTCGACGTAGTTCTCGGCGACGTAGCGCCGGAGCCCCCGGTTCACGAGCTTCCCGTCGAGGAACCCCACGGCGTGCCGCAGCGCGGGGTTCGTCGCGAGCGCAGGTTCGATGCCGCGACCAAGCGCCGTGAGGTAGGGCAACAACGAGGCGCCCATCGCCCGCGAGGCCGTGCGGGCTACCTCGCTCGGCAGGTTCGGGATGCAGATGTGGCGGATGCCCTCCGCCTCGTACACTGGCTCCTCGGTGGTGGTGGGCCGCGAGGTTTCCGCGCAGCCACCCTCGTCGATCGACATGTCGATGAAAAGGCAGCCCTCCCGCATGGCGCGCACGTGGTGACGCTTCAGCACCTTGGGCGCCGGCTCGCCGCGCACGGCCACCGCGCCAATGACGACGTCGGCCTGTTCCAGGTAGCGCACCAGGTGGTACTCGCTCGCCACCGCCGTGACGCACACGCGCCCGAGCGAGTGCGCCATGCGCTGGAGCCGCCGCGGGTCGCGGTCGAGCACCACCACCTGCGCGCCGAGCGCCGAGGCCTCGGCCGCCGCCGCCGATCCCGCCGCCCCCGCGCCGATCACCAGCACCAGCGCCGGGGGCACGCCCGGCGATCCGCCCATCAGAATGCCGGGCCCGTTGCCGGGGCCGGTGAGGTGCCAGGCCGCCAGCGCCACCGCCACGCGCCCGCCGATGGCCGAGAGCGGCTCGAGGATCGGGTACTCGTCGAGGCCCTCACGCACTAGCTCGAGCGAGATCGTCGTCACCCCGGTGCGCGCGAGGGCCTGGTGGAACCTCGCCGGCTGGGTGGCGAGATGCAGGAAAGAAACCAGTCCCTGGCCTTTTCGCAAGAGCGCCAGCTCGGCCTCGTTGGGGGGATGAATCTTCAAGAGAACGTCGCTGCTCGCCGACACCTCGCGCGCGTTGAACACCACCTGGGCCCCGGCCGCGAGGTATTCTGTGTCTGAAAATCCTGAACCAACGCCTGTTTCGGCCTCGACGACGACGCCGTGGTCGCTCGATACCAGGGCACGTGCCCCCTCGGGGGTCAACGGCACCCGGCGCTCGCCGGGGAGGGTCTCGCGGAGCATTCCAAAGCGCATGACGGCGAAGCGTACCGGCCAGGACGGCGGCATACAAGCGGCGACCTGATAGATGTCGCCCGCGATGACCGAGAGTGAGCCGCCGCGCACGCGCTATTGCAGCCGATGCCTCACGACGTTCTTTGCCGACGAGGCGCGCTGTCCCAACCTCGGCTGCCGCTACGCCCGGCCACCGTCGGGCTGGGGCGAGCTCATGGAGCCGGGCGAGCTGCTCGACCGCACATACAGAATTCACTCGCGACTGGCCATCGGCGGCGCAGGGGTGACTTACCTTGGCCGGGAGCTCGGCGAGGGCGACGAAGAAACCGGCCCGCTCTTGGCCTTGAAGGTGCTCTACCAGCAACGCGATCAGGGCGCGTACCTGCACCGCCTCGCCACCGAGGCCAACGTCTTGCAGCGCCTCAACCACCCGCAGATCGTCGAGTGCCGCGGCTTCGTGCATCGCTCGGGGCACTCGCCCTACCTGGTCACCCGCTTCGAGGCCGGCGGCTCGCTGCTCGACCACATCCGCCGGGTGGGCACCCTCTCGATCGCAACCACGGCCGCGATCGGCGTGCAGATCTGCGACGCCCTCGGCGTGGCGCACCGCCAGGGCGTGATCCACCGCGATCTGAAGCCGGAGAACGTGCTGCTCGAGGCGATCGCCACTCTCGACGAGGTGCCACGGGTGCGCGTGGCGGACTTCGGCATCGCCAAGGTCTTCGGCGGCGTGGGCGACCGTCTCACGCGAGTAGGCGCCTTCATCGGCACCCCGCAGTACGCCGCGCCGGAGCAGTTCGAGGGGATGACCCCCGAGCCGGCCACCGACGTGTACGCCGTCGGCGCCTTGCTCTACTTCTGCCTCACTGCGCGGCCGGTGGCCGAGTACATGGCGGAGCTCGACGTGGAAGACCAGCGGGATCACCTCCTGCGCCACCTCCCGCCGCGCCTGCCCCAGTTCGAGGGCAACGCCAAGCGCTGGATGGAAGACTCGTTCGCCGCCGCGATGGCCGCCGACCCCGGCGATCGCTGCGCCATCGAGACCCTCGCCGAGCGCCTGCACGCGATCGCCGCCGGTCGCGACCCGGGACCGATCCACACCGGGGGCGCGCCGCTCTACAGCAGCGTCACCGCGGGCAGCGGAAACGTCGACGACACCATCTCGGTCCATCCGAAGTCGGCGCCAAAGGGTCCGCCCGTCGAAACGCGATCGATGCCCACCTCGGTCCCGACGATCGACGAGCCCACCGCCTCGGGCAAGGTGCCGGCAGCACGCGCGCCCGCCGGCCTCCCCCTGAGCCCCGTGCCCACCATCGAGCGCATGGCGGCCAATCCGGCGGCGCGCACTGCCGGTGTGGGCTGCGTGGCCGGGGGGTTCTTGCTTGTCTGCCTGGTCCTCGCCACCGGCGGCGGCCTGTGGTGGTACACCCAGCGCGACACCTCGCGCGCGCTCACCAGCAGCGAGACCGACCCCGCCGCCAAGAAGGAGTGGCAGGCCATCGCCTACCAGCTCGGGGTGGAGGGTGTCCGCGCGGAGCGGGCCTGCCGCGCGCCGCCCTACCTCGGCATCGAGGTAACCCTCGACACCGCCGGCAAGACCACGCGCACCCGTCTACTCAACTATCCGCATGAACCCACGGAGAAGTGCGTGGGCGAGCGGCTGGCGCAGGTGAAGTTCCCGCGCAGCTCCACCGGCGCCGTTCGGGTGGCCGTCACGATGACGGAGTAGCGCTACACCGGGATGATGGTGTCTTCGTCGCCGTCGGACTCGTCGCCGCTGGGCGGCACGCGGTCGATGCGGACCACGAGCGCGGTGAGGTTGTCGTCGCTCCCGTGGGCCAGGGCCCGCTCAGAGAGCGCCAGCGCACAGGCCTGGGCCTCAGGGACGTTGGTCACGCCGTGTGCGATCTGGGCGTCTTCCAGGCGGGCGTGAAGGCCGTCGGTGCTGAGCAGGAGGCGGTCGCCCGGGCGGACGGAGAAGGCGCCGGTATCGATGCCGCGGTCGATGCGAAGCGACTCGTCGTTGCCGAGACCGCGGCTGCCGAAGATGAAGTTTTGTGCGAGGTAGCGTGGATGGCTCGGCATGGGACGCCGATCGCGCATCGCGAACTCCTCGCGGGTCTGGTCGCGCGTGATGCGGGTGAGGCGTCCCTCCCGCCAGTGGTAGAGGCGCGAGTCGCCCACGTGCACCCACACCACGCGCTCGCCCGAGAGCCAGGCCACGGTGAGCGTGGTGCCCATCTTCACCTCGCCGGACTGGGCCACGCGCTGGCGCACGCGCGCATGAGTCTGCAGGAAGAACTCCCGTAGCGCGAGCTCCGGCTCCCGCGGCAGATCCGAGAACTGCAGGCGGCTGATGGCCTGCACGGCCGCCGCGGAGGCGATGTCGCCGTCGTCGTGGCCGCCCATGCCGTCGGCCACCGCGAAGAGGAGGTCGCGACGCGCGGGGGCGTTGACGACGGCCTCCCGCTCGCCCTCGCGGAAACGGATCGAGCCGCCGCGACACACGAGGTAGTTGTCCTGGTTGGTGGCGCGCCCTCCGCGCTCCGCGCCGATGCCCACCGAGCACACGACGCCCACCGACACGAGCGTCTCGAGCACGCTACCCCACTTCGAAGCGATAGACGTTGGTGCCCGCGAGTAGCCCGTCGCCCGGCCCGAGCGTCACGGGGGAGCCGTCCTCCGGCATGGTGCGCCAGGAACGATCACCCTCGCGGTGGAAGAAGGGCATGAAGCCGGTGGCGCCGGTGCGGTAGCTGGCGAGGTAGTCGCTGACGGTCAGCTTCTGGCCGTCGAACTGCAAGGTCGCGTTGATGGGCCCGAGCCGGCAACCGCGCGGGGTGCGCAGGGGGAAGCCGAGGGTGAAGAGCGCCGCGACCAGCCGGTCTTCCACGTCGATCGTCAGTAGCTGCGCGCGGGGATCGGGCAGCACCGCGCCCTCGGCGAAGACCAGCGTCACGTCGAAGTCGGGTTCGAGGTTTGCGTCGCGACGCACGATGTCGATGCGCGCGCCGGCGAGGGTCTCCGCGCTGCGGACCTTGCCCCCGGCCACGGTGATCGAGGCCTCGCCCTCCTGGATGAGCTCGATGCGGCCCTTCTTGCCGCGGGCGTACACCCGCACGTAGTCGAGCGTGAGAAAAACCTGCTCGGCAAACGACTTCGCCTCCGGCACGACCATGTCGACGCCGCGGTGGTTGCCGATGGAGTACTCGCCGTGCACCGACCAGCCCACTTGCAAGAGCCGCGCCGGTCGCGACAGCTCGAGCTGCCACTGTTTCTCCTCGACCGACACCACCGGGTCGAGCTCCGACTCGTCGAGGATCATCGGCGGTGGGGGCGGCGGCTTCTCCGGCTGCTTCGCCGGCCGCGTCGACACGGGCACCACGTCGACCGAGTCGTTCTTGGCGCTGGCGAGGTCGACCTTCACCGGCCGCGGCGGGCGGCTCCGGTCGGGCACCTCGGCGATCGACAGGCTCGGCACCGGCATCTCGTTGACGCTGTCGTGGAAGGTCTTGGACTTCGTCTTGCGCCTGGGCGGGGCCTCGGGCACGTCCTTGACGGGGCGCGGGGCGGGACCCTGGCCACCGAGTCCAGCCGGTGCGACAGGGTCGACCGTGCGCGAGGTGACGACGCGCACGTCGTCGGCGATGGCCGCGAGATCCGCCGCGGAGAACTTCGGCAACGATGCGGGCGGCAGCGATGCCGTTTGCGGTGCGGCCACCGGCGGGAAGGCCACGTGGAAGAGGCAGTTGCCCACGAGCAGCTCGTCGCCCACCTGCAGCGTGGCCTCGTGCTTGCCGCCCGGTCCCTCGCGCGGGAAAAGCGCGATCACCTCGGTGCCACGCCGCACGTAGGTGTAGCAGTGCCGCGCGAGCGAGCGCACCAGCGGCTCGCCGTTGAGGTCGATCTCGGCGTGGGTCGACGCGACCATGATCGAGTCGGTGTAGAAACGCGACTTGGGGATATCGCCCGTGCGCGAGCGGATGGTCGACCCGCCGCCGACGCTCGGCAACCACGCGATGTTCTCGTTGTGGGGCTCGTCGGGCAAGCGCACCTTGCAACGACGGTCGCGACCTACCTGAAACACGGCCCCGAAGTCCAGGTACGTGCCGGCCCCGGAGCGCCGCAGCTCGCCCAGGTAGGGCCAACCTTCCGCTTTCACACTGGAGAGGTCACGGTATTCCACCTTGATCCCGTCGACCTCGATCTCCACCGTCCCCCGGAGCACCACCGGGCTTCCCGGCTCGGCAGCCTTGCCGTCGAGCTTCACGTTGGCGTCGCGCGTGACCAGGGTCACCCGGTTGGCACGCACCTGGATCGTGGCCCGCGGCGACGCATGCGCCGTGGCGATCTGCGCCTTCGGACCAAGGTAAACGTCGTATCCCTCCATGAAGTTGTTGAAGTGCACCTTCTGGAGAAGGGCGCCACGCTCGTGCAGCGTGAGGATGCGGGTTTCGAAGGCGTCGGGGACGATCGTCTTCTGGCGACCGCCGAGGCCCGCGCCCCCGGCCGAGATGCTCTCGGGGGGCATCGTGGCCCGCCCCATCGGCAGGGGATCCAGGGCGATCTGCGGCGGTGGCTCGGCCACCTTGCGGCCCTTCGGCTTCACCGCCTCGGCGGCGACCATGGCCGCCTCGAGCTCAGCGGGTGCAGGGATCTCCACCGTGCCCGACTCGATGACCGCGAGCACCAGGAAGGCCACCGGGCGCCCGCTGGTTTCCGCGATGGTGAGCACCGAGGGGCCCGCCTCGGTGGGGTCGGAGCGCACGAAGTACCGGTCTTGGAGCTCGGGGCTGATCACGTGCACCAGCGATCCGTCGGGGTACTGCTGCAAGCGGTACAGGCCCGGTTCGAGCAAGCCCGGGTGGTGAAAATTGTCGAGCCAGTGGCGCCCGAGGGTGAGCACGATCTGGTCGCTGTAGAGCCGAGCCACCTCGCGGTAGCCGTTCCAGGCGCCAGGCAGGTTCAGGTGCACGCCGAGCACGGGCCGGCTGCGCGGGGCGGGGCCGATGTAGAGGTTGGGCAAGAGCCCGGTGATGAACTCGCCGGGTTCGAGACCGAAGGACTGGTGGAGCATCTCGCTCCCCCCGTCGGCCACGATCCAGAAGCGCAAGGGGCGCGTGCCGTAGAGAAGCTCGAACTTCTCCTTCACGCAGTACTCGGTGAAGTCGTCGCCCAGCTGCCGAGCCGCGCGGTCGGTCCACGCGAGGCCGCCGGCATTGGCGCCCTGCGTGGCCACCCGGCGCGCGTCGGGCTGGTTGATCACCACCAGGACGTCGGTGAAGGAGGCGATGCCCTCGCCGCGCTCGGCGTGGAAATGGGCGCGCAAACCGCCCTTGCGACCTCCATAGCTGGAGGTGGACCAGAGGAGCCCCGGGTGCTCCACCAGGTCGTCCTCTGCGGAGTGTTTGCGAAGTCGCGACAGGTAAAAAGCGCTGGCGGGATCCTGGTCGATCACCACCTCGGCGCCGCCCGACAGGCCCTGCGTGCGGCCCGAGGAGAAGATCCGCGAGATGAAGTCGGCGAGTTGCGCCATCGAGAGGCTCCGCGTCCCGGCGGGGATAACCGGGCGACAATGGCTCAGCGTATCGCGATCAGTGGTTCCGCCGGGGTGGGGAAGAGCACGCTGGCCAAGGCCGTGGCGGCCGAGCTCGGGTGGCCCTGCTTGCCCGAGGGCATGCGGGAATACCTAGAAACGACCAAGGTCGACATCCACCACCTCGGCATCGACGGCCTCCGTGCGCTGGTGCTGAGGCTCTGGGACGAGCGCCAGGAGCTGGAGGCCAAATACCCGGCCTTTGTCGCGGACCGTTCGAGCTACGACACCGTCGCTTTCTGGATGTTCTACGGCTATGCGAAGGACGAGCCGGAAACCCTGCGCCTCTTCGACGAGGCCCTGCGTCGCGACCGCTACGAGCACCTTTTCCTCCTGCCCTGGGGACGAATCCCGCTCGTCGGCGACGGCGTGCGCTTCCCCAATCGCTACATCCAGCTCCACGTGCAGTCGATGATCGTGGGCCTCGTCCACGAGTTCGGCCCGCAGCCCACCTGGGTGGAGCCCACCGACCTTGCCGAGCGCGTGCGCTTCGTGGTGGAGCGGGTGTCGGGATAAAGCCCAGGGCATGTCGAAGATCAGCCCCTTCCGCGCCTGGCACGCCCCGCCCGAGCTCGCCCCGCTCGTCATCGCCCCGCCCTACGACGTGATGAGCGAGGCCGAGGCGCGCGAGATCGTCCGGCAGAACCCGTCGTCCTTCGTGCGCGTGTCGCGACCCGACGCGGTGATGCCCGAGGGGGCCGACACCCATGGCCCGGAGGCCTACGCCACCGCCCGTCGCGAGTACGAGGGCATGAAGGCCAAGGGGCTCATCGTCCAGGACCCCGTTGATAGCTACTACCTCTACGGCCAGAAGATGGGCGAGCAGTACCAGGTGGGGCTCGTGGCCTGCTTCTCCACCGAGGAGTACGACCAGAACCTCGTGAAGAAGCACGAGTTCACCCGGCCCGACAAGGAGCGCGACCGCGTGAACCACATCGACGCGACCAACGGCCAGACGGGCATGGTTTTCCTCGCCTACCGCGACGACATCGATCTCAAGGAGCTGATCGCGGTGGGCTCCACCACCGACCCGCTCTTCCACGTGACGACGGAAGACGGCGTTGAGCACACGCTCTGGCGCATCGATCACCCCGTGGCCGTGGCGGCGATCTCCGCCGCCGCCGCGCGACTCCCCGCGGTGTACGTGGCCGACGGGCACCACCGTTCCGCCGCCGCCTCGATCGTGCACCGCGAGCGCCTCGGCAAGCCCGGTCGCCACGGCTGGTTCGTGGCCTGCCTCTTCCCCGCCTCGTCGCTCAACATTCTCGCCTACAACCGGGCGGTGAAAGACTTGAACGGCCACGCGCCCGAGGCGCTGGTCACCGCGATTCGCGACGCCAGCTACCACTGCAATCCCACCACCGAGCCCGTCCCCGGTCGGCAGGGCACCTGCACGATGTACCTCGGCGGCCAGTGGTGGTTGCTCACGGCGAAGGACGTGCCGAACGACCCTGTCGCCCGTCTCGACGTGTCGATGCTCCAGGACCGGGTGCTCGCGCCGCTCTTGAACATCGACAACCCGCGCACCAACAAGCGCATCGACTTCGTCGGCGGCATCCGCGGCTACACCGAGCTGGTGAAGCTGGTCGACGGCGGCAGCCACGCGGTGGCCTTCCACATGTTCCCCACCCAGATGGACCAGCTCCTCGACGTGGCCGATGCCAACTGTGTGATGCCGCCGAAGTCCACCTGGTTCGAGCCTAAGTTGCGCGACGCCGTCGCGATGCACGAGATCGGGTGAAGCCCCGTCAGCGCCTCGTCGCGAACCTCCAGCGTTTGCTCGCCCCGGGTACCCGCGCCTTCGCGGCCGCGCCCAACGAGGCCCCGGTGGAGGTGGAGGCCACGGTCATGGCGCTGTGCGCGGCCGCCGACGCCGGCAAGGTGAAGCTCAGCCTGGTCGACGCGAAGGGTGGCCGCGTGGTGCTCGACGCGCGGCACGGGTCGATCAAGGGTTCGGGCGACCGGGGCCCCGCGAGTCAAGGCGATCGGGGTCCGGGTGGGGTGGCCCGGAGGCCGCAGCCCCCTCCTCGGGTAGGCGAGGGCCAAGGGGCGGTTGGCCCTGGCAACCGGGGCCCCGCGAGTCAAGGCGAGCGGGGGGCGGGGGGGGTGGCCCGGAGGCCGGAGCCCCCTTCTCGGGTAGGCGAGGGCCAAGGGGAGGGCGGCTCGAGCCCTCCCCTCCTAAGAGCAATTGGCATCGCAAACGCCGACGGCACGGTGTCGGCCCAGAACGCGAAGAAGCTCAAGCAAACCCGCCACCTCGTGGAGCTGCTCCGCCCCGCGTGGGAGGCCGCGGTCGCGGCGCGCCGCGAGGACCGTCCCCTGCGGGTGGCCGACCTCGCCTGCGGCAACGCCTACCTCTCCTTCGTGCTCTACGACGCCCTGCGCGCCGAGGGCATCGCGTGTCGCCTGCACGGCATCGAGTCGCGACCCGAGCTGGTCAAGAACTGCGAGGAGCGCGCCCACGCCTTGTCCTTCGACGGCATGAGCTTCGCCACGGCGAGCATCCGCGACGCCGATCTCGCCGCGCTCGGCGGCCCACCCGACCTCGTGCTCGCGCTCCACGCCTGCGACACGGCGACCGACGAGGCGATCGCCTTGGCCGTGAAGGCCCGCGCGCCGGCGATGTTCGTCGTCCCTTGCTGCCACGCGGAGCTGGCCCGCCAACTCAAGGGCAACGCACCGGCGTCGCCAGCCCTGTCGCGACATGGCCTCCTACTCAACGACTTCGCCACCACCCTGACCGACGCGCTGCGCGCCGAGATCCTCGACGCCGCCGGCTACGCGGTCGACGTGGTGGAGTTCATCGACGCCGGGCACACCCCGAAGAATCGGCTCATCCGGGCGCATCGGCGCACCTCGCCCGCCCCGGGCCGCTCACTCGAGGTCACCCTCGCGAGGATCGCGGGTGACAAGCTCGACCCGGCGCTGGCGAGGTTTCTCACGTAGGTCTTGGCTGAGTGTGCGACGCGGGCGGAGAGCTACGGGACCCACTGCTCCACGCGCAGCACGCAACCGCTCGGCGAGCCGTTGCCGGTGGTCCGGGTGCCGCCGCTGGTGCTGAGATCCCACTGGTCCCAGCTCGTGAGGAGGTAGGTGTCGCCCCGGTAGCGGAGGAGCTGGGTGTGGGGACGGTTGCCACTGGTGGTCCAGCTGGAGCCCTGGCTGTCGACCATCACCTCGTTGTCGAGCCAGGTCCCAGCGGCGTCGTAGAGCGACCGCACGATGTCGCCCGAGTCGTCCTGGTCGGTGGCGGTGCGCCAGCTCGTCGACAGGCGCTTGTAGGTGATGGCCACGGCCCCACCGGGGAGCGCCACCCGCGTGCCCATCTGGAGCTGGTTCGAGCTGCCCCAGGTGATGCGCTGCGTGTCCGTCCAGAGCCCTGTCGAGAAGTCGGCCTCCAGCACCCGGAGGTCACTTGTCTTGTTGTAGTGGAGCGAGGTGGGGGCAACGACGTGCGCGCGGGCGCCCGGCTGGCCCCGTATCGGCCGCGCCGAGGCGGTGTTCCAGACGGGATCGGCCGGGTCGCCCACCCGCGGCACCATCCGGGGCGACATCCGCGTGCGCATGTTCGCGTCGACACGCGCGAAGCGCTGCGCCGAGTAAGTGCCGTCGAGAGCCGACACCCACACGCCGTCGCCCGCCGGAGACATGCAGTGATCGTTGGTGGACCAGCCGGTGTTGAGCTGCGCCCGGCCGGGAAATCCGGTGGGACCGAAGAGGGGGAAACCGGAGCCCGGGGGCGCGGTGACATCGACGAGGGAGGGTTGGAAAGTGCAGACGGATAGCCCCTTGTCCTCGAACGAGCGCGACACCCAGTGACGACCCCGGTTGAAGATGTGGGCGTGGTCGCGGACCGATGCGCGAGGGTGGAATCCGACCGGCGCCAACTCGACCCAGCCCAGGCCGGACAGCGACGCGGCGAAGGGGTCGGCGCGCACGGCATAGACGGCGCTCACGCCCGCTCGGGTCAGACTCGGCGCCTCAACGGTGAGCACGAGGGGAAGGCCCGTGCCGGTGGGGTCGCCGTCCGGAATGGCGTAGAGCCAGGTCCGCGCGTCCGTGTCCGGGATCGTCACCTGGTTCACGAGCGTGAAGGAGGGCACGAGCTACGCCCCACCGCGGGCGACCACGACCCGCGGCGGCCTGTAGCACCCTCCATCGGGGGGACACATGTCCACAACGAGGTCGGGCCGTCCGTCCCCCGTCACGTCGTCAGCTAGGTTCATCGCCGTCCCGGTGTAGCTTGTCGTCGGGTCGTGAAACCTACCGGGAAGGTCAATTGCATCCACCCCTCCGGCTGGCCCCTCTGCGACGAACACCACCCATTCGTTGACGTCCGATTCCGGAAGGAGCACGCGACCCGAGTACATCGCGACTTCGTCGCGACCGTCACCGTCGAGGTCTCGCCCGGAGGCCAGGTAGTAGCCCAGCGCCGAGCCACGCGGCCCGATCACCACCGCCAGCGCGTCGCCCACCGCCGCAGGAAGCGACGGCCCGCCCGGGAACACATACACGGCCCCATCCGCCTGGATCGCCGAGTCGGCCGCAGCACCCGCCGAACCGGCCACGAGGTCGTCGTAACCGTCTCCGTCGAGGTCACCCGCAGCCACTCGGTTGCCGAGCGAGTGGTAGTCGAACTCCCCCACCAGCGCCAGGTCCGCGTCCTCCCCGTCCTGTTCGCCGCTGAAGGGGCCGAGGAAGACCCACGCCGCGCCCCGTGCGCCGCCGCCGAGCGGTGCCAGCCCGTGCCCCGCCGCCAGGTCGAGCAGCCCGTCGCCATCGAAGTCGCCCGAGGGGTCGAGCGAGGGCTCGCACCCGGTCCCGGCGTCGTTCTGGCAGAGCATCGCGCCGGGCGTCACCGTCGCGAAGGCGTCGCCCACGGTCACGTCCGCCGCGAGCGGCCCCGCGAACATCGCGACGCCCCAGCCGTCGCCGGCGTCGCCCGCGGGGTAGGAAAGCGCGAGGTCGTCGTCGCCGTCGCCGTCCAGGTCGGCGCTCCCCCGCGAGGTGCCGGGCCAGAGCGTCGTCGTGCCGGCGACGGTGATCCCCGTGGCCGCGTCGCGGTCCTGGGCGCCCGCCACCACACCGTTCATCACCAGCGTGCCCAGCTCGTCACCCGCCGCCTGGAGCAGGAAGTCCTCGCGGCCGTCCCCGTCGAGGTCGCCCGCGCAGTCGATGTTCTCGGCGTACCTCGACGCGTCGCCCGGCGCGGACAGCGAGGCCCAGGCGCCGTCGCTCGCCGACTCTGGGAAGGTAGCGCCCCCGCGGACCACATACACCCGGACATCGGCGGGGTCGGGGTGGTCGGCCCCGATCACGATGTCGCCCACGCCATCGCCGTCCACGTCGCTCCCGGCACACACCGCGTGCCAGTACGACGGGTCATACGGCTCGAACTCCATCACGTCGGCCGTGTAGGAGATGATGTTCTCCTCGCCGGCCCAGTCGCAGGTGTCGTCGACGCCGTCGCAGTTGGTGTCGATACCGTCGTGGCACACGTCGGGACCGCCCGGGTACACGGCGGGGTCGGCGTCGTCGCAGTCCTCGTCGTCGGGCGAGCCGTCACCGTCGGCGTCGGGGCCGGCCGCGGTATCGACTCCCGAGTCGTCCCCGCTGTCGACGGGCCGGGCACTGTCGCCAGAGTCGACGGGTGGCGCGCTGTCCGCCGGGGGAACGGAGTCCACGCCGCCCGTGTCGCGACCCTCGGGCTTGTCCACCTGCTCGGCGCCCGGGCTGCAGGCCGCGCCCGCCACGAGGGCCAGCACCGCCAGCAACCGGCGCCCGTGCATGAGCTAGCCCTCGAGCACGAGCGTGCCGATGACCGACAGCGTGGCCAGCGACCCCGCGGACGACAGCGACACCAGCCACACCGGCCGGATCCACTCCCGGTCGCCCGAGGTCACCTGCGCCAGCGCCGGGTCGATCATGCCGTTGCTCGCCTTCACGTTGCCGATACCCACCGTCGTCTCCGGGCTCCGCCGGTCGTTCGCGAGCTGCACGCCCGCGCGCACCTGCGCGTTGCCGTTCACGCCGCGGACCTCGCCCCAGGCCTTCACCGCGGTCACGCCGGCGGCGAGCGTCCACTCCCCGGCGGGGATGGCGACCTCGGTGGTGGAAACGGCGGCGAGCGTCATGGGCAATAGATCGAGGGTTCGGATCACGGGCACGTCGGGACTCCAGTAGTCCCGGCATGATTAGTGCAGAGAGAGAGATCTGTCAAGCGCGCGACCGTCGCGACCGCCCACATTCGCTCCCTCCCCGTTCGGAAATCTCGCCTAGAACGGGATCGAGATCCCGATCTTCACGCCCTTGCGTTCCATGTCGTAGCCCACCGTCACCGGGATGCCCTTGTACTGCACGCCCACCTGTGGCGTGAACTTGCCCTGGCCAGTGTCAAAGTTCTGGTTGCGCTCGAAGCCTGCGAGGAAGGCCGTGTCCTTGTTGAAGAACTTGGCGCCCATGAGCGAGGTGTCGAGCTGGGTGCCACCCGTCCCGCCCCACTTCACTGACTGTTGCCAGCGCAGCTTCACGTCGGCCAGGGTGTTCTCCACCCGGTACATGAGCTCGTTCTCGCTGATCGCACCGGCCTTGTGCTTGTACTCGATGAGGAAACTCTTGAACTCCTTCGGGTCTTTGAAGCCGTAGAAGGCGCCGAGTTCCAGGAGCTTGGGGTCGTCGAGGCGCGCCGCGAAGTTCGCGCCCGCCTTGTGGCCGTTGGCCCAGGACTTCTCCACTGAACCGGAGATGGTGCTCTCGCCGCTGGTGGCCAGGGCCGCGTCGAGCTTGGCGTTCAGATCGCTGCGATTGTAGGCCAGGCCGAGCTTGAGCTTGTCGGTCTGTGTCAGGCCGTAGGCGTCTTTCCCCGTCTCGTGGATGTAGTCGGCGGAGTAGCCCAGAGAATCGCCCTTCGACAGCACGTCTTTCTTCTTGTCACCAAAGCCGAGCCCCATCTTGCCGGTGCCGTCGGAGTTCATGTCGGCGCCGCCCTTCACGCTGAGGTCGCCCGACTTGTAGTGTTGCCACAGGCCCACACTGAGTAGGCCGGTGTTGGCGTCGTACTTGTAGTCCTGGTTGCGCGTGAAGTTGCCGTCCTTATCGACCACCGAGAGCGAGGCGATCACGTCCTTGTCGCGATTCTTGCTGAGGCCGCCATCAACCGTGGTGTCGTCGTCCACCTTGAGGTGGCCGTTGAGCCCGACGACGGTGAGGCCCTTGTCGTCGAACTTGCCGTCGAGGGTGACTTGCTTGTCCTTGTCGCCCAGCGCCACGTTCGCGTTGCCGCCGAGCTTGCCGTCTTTCTGGTTCACCTCGACCGAGGCCGAGAGCTTCCCGCTCTCCGACGTGAGCTTGGCCTTGATCTTCTCGAGTGACACGTCGCGGATCTTGCCGAGCTTGGCTTCCAGGTCGAGCTTGCCCACCTTGCCGAGCTTCAAGGACTGCTTCAGCTCGGGGATCGACACGTTGGCGAGCACCGCGCCGGCCGCCGCGAGGAGCGCGATGGCGAGGATGGTGCGCGGGTGCGTGTCGGCGAACTTGGAGAGCTTGCCCGTGAGCTCCGGGCCGTACTTCTCGAGCAGCTTGTCAACGTGGGGGGCCATCGTGTCGGAGAGCAAGTTGCCGAGGGCGTCGAGGGCCTTCGGGTCGGCCGTCACGTTGTCGATGTCGCCGATCTTGTCGACCAGCGACTCGAGCGCCGAGAGCACTCCGCTTCGCGCCGAGCCCTTCAGCTTGTCGTAGCTGAGCGACCCGTTGATGGCCTCGTAGAGCGGCTTGCCGATGAACTTGCCGAGGGACTCCTCGTAGTTCGCGAGCCCCCCGTCCTTGCCCTGCATGTCTTGCTGGGCCGCGTCGTTGCCGCGGGGCTGGACGTTGGCTCCGGCGCCGTTGGACGTCGTCTGCGACGGCGTGACCTCCGGGGTCTTGACAGTCTGCTGGACCTGGTCGGGCATCCGCAGATGCTACCGCTACGGGAGGCCGGCCGCGAGGCTGACGTTGGACTATTTGCGCTGCCGGACCCCCTAGAACGCCGGCCATCCGCCGGGAAGGGCATAGACCATGCCGCGGTATCCCTCGCCAAGCCAGTCGTGATTGGGTGCGCCGACGATGAGATCAGGAACGGTGTCACCGTCGAGGTCCCCCGCCGCGAGCACCTCGCCGAACTGGCTGTTCTTGTCGACGCCCTCGATGCGGTCGAACGGCGCGTCGAGCTCGTAGACGCCGGGCGCCAGCGGCGCCGCAACAAGGAACACGGCCCCGGGGAGGCAACGAGTATCGACGTCGAAGCACTCCGTTTCGTCGTCTGCCACCGCCGAGGTCATGAACTCGTGGTCGCCGAGCGCGAAGTCATCTCCGAGCACCCCGTCGTCATTGAAATCCCCCAGCCCCGCGCCCGATTCGAGAGCGCTCCCGGAACCTCGATTCGCCACACGGAGCACCCACGTGGAATCCTCAGTCAGCGTTAGCGCGTCCCCTGCCGTCACCGGCCCATGAACGACCCAGTAGGCGTGTCCCGCCGTGCCCGTGGTGGCGACCTCGCCAAATCCCACGTCCGCGTACCCGTCGCCGTCGACATCGCCAAGAGACCCGGGCCGAAGAAAGTCGAGAATGCCATCGTCCCCGGCCGCGTAGGCCACGCGAGCCGCGACCTGATCGAGGGCGGGTAGGCCAGCAACAAACTCGGTCACAACGAAGGCCGCGACCCCCCGGTCGTAGCCGTCGCTCACGACAAAGTCCGGGCGGCCGTCGCCATCGACATCCCCGACTGCCGCCGCGGCGAGGCCGAGGTGCATCCTGTCGATGTCTCCCTCCAGAATCATGTCGGCATCGGCCACCGTAGCATGCTCCATGGGCCCACGAAAGAGGTACACCCGGCCGTGGGCGGGGTCCACGGCCCAGTCTGACGGCGCCGCGAGGACCACATCTGGCAGGCCGTCCCCGTCCACGTCGCCGGGACCAGCGCAGTACCCCAAGCGTTGACCGAACACCTCGCCATAGTAAGTTCGGCTCTCGTCGGCGAGGACCATCGTCCCCGTGAACGGACCGGTAGCGAGGTAGGCCGCGCCACCAACGTCGTTCTCCACGGCGTTCGGCGCGCCCACTACCACCTCCGCGTTGCCGTCGGCGTCGAGGTCACCGACCGAGCAGATCTCGCTGGCGCGGTTCCACGGGGAACCGACGAGTACGGCCGCCGCATCGCGCCGGGTGACGACGGCGTCAGATGGCGTAAGCGGGCCGGTGAACACCATCGCGAGTCCTTCCTGGTGCGGCTCCTCGCCGTAGTTTCCCGGCATCGTGACGAACAGGTCGGCCGCACCGTCTGCATTGGCGTCGGCGACCGCGAGCGCCCGCCCAACATACCCATCACCTTCCGACTGGCCCGAGAGACGCCACCGGCTCAACAACCCGGCACTCCCAACTGCACCGGCTCCATCGCAATCGTTGTCGACGCCATCGGCCTGGCGCTCCGTCGCCCCGGAGCGAGCGGTGGGATGAGTGTCGTCGCAGTCACTCCCATCGCTGACGAACCCGAGCGGCGGCGCGCAGGAGGTGACTGAGTCGGCGCCGTCCCCCTGGCCATCGCGGTCGGCATCTCGGTACCAAACGGCCTCGTCACAAGACTCACTGTCCACGGCCGTGTCGCGCCCTGTATCTGGCACCTTCCCCGGCGGTTCGGCGCCGGGGCAACCCGGAAGCAGGAGCGGCAACAGGACGATCAAAACTCGCCGATGTTCTCAAGGGGAAAAGCACGATACCAACCGTAGATGCCGTCCCGGGTGGCGGGGCCGTAGGTCGTGCACGGATCGCTCGCAAGCTCGAGAATGAACGGCGGCTCCGCCGACGTCGTGCCGTCGGAGTCACTGAGTTCCTCCACCGTCCACTCGTCGGCGCACATCGCGAGCACGTTGGCCCCCGACGTGCCGGGGACCGTGATTCCGGCGCCCTGCCCCGGACACACCAGAGGGGTCAAGCCGGCGTCGACGAGCGCCCAACTGTTGGTGATCGTCGCCGTCGTAATCGGCGGCCCACCCGTCAGGCTCATCCGGAGAACGCGCGAGCCAGAGCTCTCGCCCAGATTGTCGAACATCTGCAGATAGGTCGGCGTCTGGTAGACGGCGTGCTGGCCGGCGAAGTCGGTGGCCCCGGAGATGCCACCCGCCATGGCAAGCGTGAGGGTGCTGTAGCTACTGTCACCCGACAACTTCCAGTTGATGGCGCCCGTACTCCCGTTGACCTGGATCACCTGGTTCCACTGATAGAAGGACAGGTCGATCAACTCGGTGCCGGCAGGTTTGGTGGTCGTGACCGAGTTGACGTGAGTCCAGTCGATCGGCGGGTAGGCCCCATCGAAGTAGGCCGCCCAGTAGTTGGAGTTGCATTGACCTGCCGAAGGCGCGTTAGGACCCCCGTCAACGGTCGGGTCGTAGGACCAGTCTGACATCGTATAGTAGTCGGAGGTCAAACTTGAAAATGCACCGCTAAACTGCTCGTATCCATCGCTGACGAATCGTGAGGTTGCACACCCCGCGAGACCGTTCCAACCCGTGCCCGCCACCCCAGTTGTGGACACCTGGCTGCTCACCGCGTAGACCACCCCCGTCTCGGGTGAACGAAACGCGTCGTGGCTGACGCAGGGACCATCCGACCCGGCGGCCTGCGTGCAAGCGGTGCCGTAGTCCTTGGAGTCCCTGACGGCGCCTCCCATGTCCCATTCGTACAGGTAGCGCCGATCAACGGTTGCCAGGATCCGCGCTGAGTGAGGCGGATTTGCACCGGGCTGCCAGCGCCAACCCGAGAGGGTGTTGCCGCCCGACGCGGCGACCGCGGCGACGTCCAGATACCAGACAATGGCCTGTGTCGCGGTGTCGACCACGATCAGGTAGTCGCGCGCCCCGCCGCCGCCGTTCGCGCCGCAATCGCAGGTGTCGAAAAGAACATAGTCCGTGGAAAAACCGCCCGACCCGTCGAAATCAAGGTCGAGGTAGCCGAGATTGGCAGGCAGTGAAGGGGGTGTGCCGAGCGTGTCGCACTCAAACTTCGCCGAGCCGGGGGGCCCGACCATCACGATGTACTGGTACTGCTGCCCCGGTTGGAAGTTGTAGAGGATGAAGGTTTTCGTCGTGGTGGTTGCGAAGCGCTCCATGTGGGACCACTTCCAACCGGTGTCCGTCTCGCACGTCGAACCGTCCCCCGTGCGAAAACCCACCTTCGCATCGTGGTCTGCGTCGTCGTACGCGCCTGCCACGGTCACGGTCACGGCGTACATCATCGTATTCGCCGGCGTGTAGGGGTTCGCGATGCTCACCCCAGTGATGTTGGGCACGACGGCCGCAGCCTGTCGAGGCGTGACGGCGCTAGCAAGGCAAACGATTAACGCAAGTACGTTGCGAAGAACTCGCCAGGGGGGGGGCAGCATCGCTAACCTCTCGGTTGTCGCGAACGATGATAGCACGGAAATCTTGCGTCGCGACGGGCGAGATTCAACTACTTGCGAAACACGAACCAAGCCGCCGCGACCATACAAACCGCGGCCGCCCCGTAGTTCCAAGTCAGCTTCTCGCGCATGTAGAGCACCGCGAATCCCGCGAAAACCGTCATGGTGACGATCTCCTGGATCACCTTGAGCTGTGCCAGCGAGAGCGTCTGGTAGCCGAGGCGGTTGGCCGGCACCTGCACGCAGTACTCGAAAAACGCGATGCCCCAGCTCACCGCGATGGCGATCCACAGGGGCTTGTCGCGAAGGTCGCGCAGGTGCGCATACAAGGCGAAGGTCATGAAAACGTTGGAGACCGCGAGGAGCAAGACGGTGCGCAGCATGCGCCTCGTCTAGCGGCTACCGCTGGTTCTCGTCGTCTTCGCGGAGCATCTCCTCGCGGGTCTTGTTGCCGCGCACGAACACGCGGCTCACTTGCTCCACGCCCTCGCTCATCGCTTCCTTGGCGGTGACCTTCTTGCCCTTCTTCCGGAGCGCCAGGACGCCCACGATGATCAGGATGATGAACACCCAGAAGAGACAGCAGCAGGTGCAGGAGAGGATGTACCAGAGGTTCGCGAGGAGGACGTCCATGGCCGAAAGCCTATCGTACTCGCGCCGTCCAGTAAAAGGGCGTCACGCAGATAGGGGCGCGCGATGAGCGACGAGCTGGACGCCTGGCTGCACGCGGGCCCACCCTGGCGACGCCCCCGCGCAGGCGTGCAGCGCGTCCGGGTGGGCGGGCGCTACCTCCTGAGCGGGGGCACCGGCGCGCTCGGTCAACACGTGGCGGGGCTCTTGCGGGAGGGCTGGGCAGCCGACGTGGTGGCCCTGTCGCGACACGACGCAGTACCCCCCGGCGACTACGACGGCGTCTTCCATCTCGCGGGGAGCATGAGCGACCCCTGGGGCAGCAAGCGCGACGTGCTCCTGCGACTGCGAGCCGCGGTGAAGGCGCCCTGGTGGGTGCTCTTCAGCTCCGTGTCGGCGGTACTCCCGGGGCTCGACCGCGGCATCGAGGACTACGCGGCGGCGAACCGCTGGCTCGACGACTTCGCACGTTCTACGCCGGGGGTGCTCTCCATCGCCTGGGCCCCCTGGGCGGGCAGGGGCATGGCGGCGCCCCACGCGGAGGCGCTCGCGGAGCGCGGGCTCCGGGCGATCGAGCCCTCGCTCGGCCTGCGCTTGCTCGGCGCTGCCCTCGCGATGGACGAGACGAACATCCTCGCGGCATGGCGTCCCGGGGCGCGCGAGGCCGGGGTGAACCTCGACGCGCTGCGCGCGGTGATCGCCGCCGGGGTGGGCAAAGACCCCGATCCCGACGCCCCCTTCCCCTCGCTCGGCATCGACTCGCTCATGGCGGTCGACCTCGTGCGCGAGATGGAGGCGAAGCTCGGGCAGCCGCTGCCGCCCACGCTGCTCTTCGAGGCGCCTACCCTGCGGCAGCTCGTCGACAAGCTGCAGGGGCAAGACGCCGGGTCGCCGCTCGGGCGACCGCTGGTGGACAGCCAGCGCACGTTCGTGGTGCAACGCCGCTTCTACCCCGACATCCCGGGCAGCGTGTTCATGGCGATGGACCTGTCGCCGCCCGTTGACCGCGACGAACTCGAGTCGCGACTCTCCCTCGCGGTAGACCGGCACGAGGTGCTCCGGAGCGTGATCCTAGGGGACAGGCTCGTCCCAGGCGGCTCGCGTCCCCGGGTGGAATGGGGACCGGTTGATGACGAGGCGTTGCGCTCGGCCCCTTTCGATCTGGAGCGCGGACCCCTCTTGCGCGTGACTTGCGACGGCTGGCGCCTCGCGCTGGTCGCCCACCACTCGGCGCTCGACGCCTGGAGCCTCAAGAACCTCGCCGAGCGGCTGCTCTTGGGCGACACGCCTTCAGAGGGGCCTGACTGGGGTGCGATCCCTGCCGCCGCCCCCGGGGAACTCAAGGACTACGCCCAGCGTTTTATTGACGGGGTGCCGGTCTTGCCCCTGGGCCGGGGCGGCGATCCCTCGGGGCCGCCGGGGCTCGTCCACACCGCGCTCGACGCGGCGCCGCTGGCCGCCCGCGCGCGTGCCCTCGGGGTGACGCTCCCGGCCCTGGTGCTCGCCGCCTACGCCCGGCGCCTCTTCGCCACCACCGGCCAGCACGACGTCGTCATCCGCGTGGCGCACGGGCGCCGACCGCACCGCGTGCCCGGCATCAACCGCGCCCTGGGCCCCTTCGCCGACTCGCTCCCCGTTCGTTTCTTCGCGGATGCCCCGCTCGACGTCGTCGCTGCCCGCGCCCACGCCGCCCTGCGCGACCTCCCCGACGCGAGTAGCGCCGCGCTCGCAGGACTCTTGCGCAGCGACGCGCCCACCGGGATCTCGCCGGCGGGCTTCTCCTTCCCCCTGCTCGACGCCGACACCGGTCCGCATACCGTGTCGCGACTTCGCGCCGCTGCGGGGAACGGCTTCACCGGGCTCGGGCTCGTGGCCTGGGTGCTGGAGGGAAAGCTGGAACTCTCGTGGAACTACCTGCCGTCGAGTTTCGACGAGGCGGAGGTGGCGGCCTTCGCGGCGGGGCTGTTCGACGAGACGCCGAACCGGGAGACGGTTCACGAGCGCGTGCTGCGGGCGGCGCAGTTGTTTCCCGAGCACGAGGCCGCGCCAGGCCTCAGCTACGCCGAGCTGTCGCGTCGGTCAGGCGAACTTGCGGCGCAACTACAGCCTTTTTCTCCCGCGCGCGTGGGCGTGCTCGCGCGGCCCTCGGTGGAGGCCCTCGTGGCGATGCTCGCCGCGATGCGCGTGGGCGCGGCCTACGTGCCGCTCGACCCGGAGTGGCCCGACGCCCGGGCGCAATCGGTGATCGACGCGGCGCGGCTCGACGCGCTCGTCAGCACGGTGCCCGAGCGTTTTCCAAGCTTCTTCCGGCAGGGCCAGGGCGGCGGGGCGCTCGCGTGGACGATGTTCACCTCGGGCTCCACCGGCACCCCGAAGGGCGTGGAGGTGAGCCACGCGGCCGCCTGCCGCTGGCTCGACTGGAACCAGGGCATGGTGGGCGCGCGGCCGAGCGACCGGCTCCTGTGGACCGCGTCGATCGGCTTCGGCGGCAGCATCCGGCAGTGCTGGGGACCGCTCTGTAGCGGCGGCACGAGCATCCCCGCGCCCGAGCATCTTCGTCGCGACCCACAGGCGCTGCTCGGCTACCTCGACGCGGCGGGCGTGACGGTGTGGAACACAGTGCCCTCGCTCTGGGTGAGGGTGATGGACACGATGGAACGCACGGGGATCCGTCCCCGGGCGTTGCGGATGGTGGTCGTGGGCGGCGAGGTGATGACCAGCGCCCACGCCTCGCGATGGCTGCGCCTCGTCGGCCCGGCGGGCCCGCGGCTGGTCAACGCCTACGGCAGCACCGAGACCGTGGTCAACGCGAGCTGGTTCGTGGTTCGCCGCCCGCCCGACACGCCGCTCGTGCCCATTGGGCGGGCCCGCGCCGGCGTGGCCGTCGACATCGACGGTGCCGACGTGGGCGAGATCGTGGTGCGCGGGGCGGTGGCCGAGGGCTACCTCGACGGCGCGCGCTTCGAGGGTGTGTTCCGCACCGGCGACCTCGGGAAACGGCTGCCGAGCGGCGAGATCGTCTACATGGGGCGTCGCGACAGCCAGGTGAAGGTGCACGGCAACCGCGTGGAGATGGGCGAGGTGGAGGGCGTGTTGTGCCAGCACCCCGCCGTGATCCACGCCGCGGTGCGCTTCGACGGCAAGCGTCTCCACGCCACGGTGGAGTGCCGGGAGACGCCCGGCGACCTGCGCATCTGGCTACTGTCGCGACTGCCAGGCTACATGGTGCCGTCGACCTTCACCGTCGCGTCGTTGGTCCGGACGAGCGCGGGGAAGGTGGCGACCGAGCAGCCACGCGCAAGCGACCCGGCGGGGACGGCTTCGCAGCCGCGGCTCGATGGGAAGGGTGGCACCGAGGAGCGGCTGGCGGCCATCTGGGCGCGCGTGCTCAAGCTGCCCGTGGCGCCGGTCCCAAGCGACGATTTCTTCGCCCTCGGCGGCGACAGCATCGCGCTCCTCGACGTGCTCGACGCCGCCCGCGACGAGGGGCTCGGCGCGCCGCCCGCCACGGCGCTCTACAAGGCACGCACGCTGCGTGAAGCGGCGCGGCTGCTTGGCGAGGGGGGCGCGCTGGCCCCGACCTCAGGCGCCGACGGCGAGCGCCGCGCCGACAGTGCCGCACTCGGCGTCCCACCGCTCACCCGCGCCCAGCGAGGCTTCTTGCTGAGTCACAAGCTCGACCCGGCACACCCGCCCGTGTGGTCGGCGATGCTGCCGCTACACGGTCCGGTGGACCCCGATCGCCTGCGGGGGGCCCTGCGCGAGGTGGTGGCGCGTCACCCGGCGCTGCGGATGGTGTTCGAGCCCTCGCCGCAGGTGAGCGACGGTCGCGTGCACCTCGAGTACGACGACCTCGTCGATGTCCCCGGGGCGGAAGGCATCGTGACGTCGCGACTCGAGGAGGCGCGTCGCTCTCGCTTCGACCTCGCGCGTTTCCCGCTTTTCCGGGCGCGACTCTGCCGCCTGGGAAACGAGGATCACCGCTTGTTGCTGGTGGCCCACCACGCGCTCGCCGACGGATGGTCGGGGTGGGTGCTCGCGCGGGAACTCCTTGCTTTGCATGCCGGGGAGAGCCTGCCGCCGCCGGAGGGCACGGGCGTCGAGCCCGCGCCGGACGAGTCGTGGTGGAGCGACTACCTGCGGCGGGACCGCGCCACCGAACTGGCCGGCGGCCACGCCGGGCGGGCGAAAATCGCGGGCCGGGACGCCCTCGCCACTGCCCACCGTCTCGATATCGACCACTCGCCCGCGGGGGCGGCCGCGGCGGGTCCTGGCGTCGTGACCCGGGGGCAAGCGCACACCTCCATCGACCTCCCCCCCGTGGCCTTCCCCTTCCTACTGCGCTCGGTGTTCAGCGCGATCCACGCCGTGACCGGCGAGGACGACATCGTGGTGAGCATCGCGCACGCCGGTCGCGACTCGCGACGCTCCGCGGCCATTGGCGCACTCGCAACCGCCGTCCCCGTGCGGTCCCGCGCGCCCTTCCTCGACGTGGCGGAGCAGCTCGCCACCGCGCTGGCGCACGTGCCGGCCACCGCGCCGCCGAGCGAGCTCTCGCGCCTGGGCCGATACTTCCTGAGTTGGCTCGACCCGGCGAGCGTGCCGACGCCGGAGGGCGCGGTTCGCGTGGACTGGTCGGCGGGCGAGTACGCCTTCGCGACGGCGTCGAGCGGCACGGAGCTGATGGTGGGTGCGATGCCCACGAGCGACGGCGTCCGCGCGCACGTCGATGGCACCGCGCTCGCCGCAGGGGTCGCCGCGCAGATCGAGGAGCAACTGTCGCGACCCGACGCGGTGCTCGTGATGTACCTGCCGGCGGGCTCACCCCTGCCGATCGATCGTCCCACGGTGGTGGAGAGCGTGGACTGCGCGCTGGGCCGCTCGGAGCTCCTGCTCTTGCCCATCACCGCCGATCGGCTCGACGCCGCCGCGCCTCTCCTCGCGGCGGTCCCTCGGGCCACGCGCGCGCGGGTGGCGACGCTCGCGGGGATGCTGCCCGCCACGCACGGGCTCTGCACCCGGGCGCTCTGGGACGCGGGACCCATCGCGAGCACTGGGCACGCCACCACCGTGGTGGCGATGGTGCTCACCATCGAGGCGGCGCTGTCGCGACAAAACCTGCGATGGATCGACCTCACGGTGGGGGTGCTGGGTCTCGGCAGCATCGGCGCGGCCACGCTGGCGCTCGCGCGCGGGCTCTGGGGCGAGCCACGCGCGCTCCGGGTGCGCGACCCGCGCGTGCGCCTCGACGATCTCGGCGACGCCGAGCTGATCATCGGCGCCACGAGCGGCGGCGTCGGGCTCGACGTGGCCACGTTGCGTCGAGGCACCGTCGTCGTGGACGACAGCTTCCCGCGAGCCTTCGACGAGGCGGCGGCGCTCGCCCGCATGCAACGCGAAGGCGACGTGCTCCTCGTGGGCGGCGGGGCGATCGACGCGGGGCCCCTCTCGCGCAAGAGCCCCTACGCCGAGGCCGAGTCGGTGCGCGCGCGCTTCGGCGCTCGCTGGCTCCCCGGCTGCCACGCGGAGGCGATCCTCGTGGCCGCCGACCCGGCGCTCGGGCCGACAGCCGGGCCCGTCACCCCCGAGCGCGCGCGGCGGGTGCTGGACACGGTGCGCGCCGCCGGCTGGAGGGCGGCCCCCCTCCACCTGGGGGGCTGGGTGGTGCCGTGAGGGCGGCTATCCCCCCTCAAACGAGACAACTCCCGAACTATGCCCCCCGATCGGAGACACGGGAGCCACGCCGGCGCCTCGGGGAAACCGCGGGCGGGGAGGCACGCCGCGAAAATGGGCGTTGTGTCGTGAGCCGCGCTGCCGAGCGCTGGCCGCTGTCTCATCGACGGGGGCATGCTCGGCCCGGAGTCTCATCCGGGGGGGCATAGCCGGCGAACCCGCGCGGTGGCCGCGCCGACCGCAGGGAGGTTTACCCCCCGAACGCGGCCAAGGCCTCGCCGATCACCTCGATGCCACGCCGGATATCTTCGGGTCGCTTCACCGCAGCAAGTCGGATCTCGTCGCGACCCTCGCGCGGGTTGGCGTAGAAGCCGGGACCGGGAGCCACGACCACGCTCTCCGGGCGTCCCATGGTGGTGCTGCGGAACTCCGACACGAGAAAGCGCGCGAAGGCCTCGGTGTCCTTCACCGGCAGCCGCGCCATCGTGTAGAACGCGCCCTCGGGACGGTGGTAGGACACCCCCGGGATCTCGGCGAGCGCGTCCATCATCGCGTCGACGCGCGCGCGGTACACGGCGCGCAGCTCGTCGTAGAAACCGTCGCCCAGCCCGAGCGCGGCAATGGCGGCGTTCTGGGCGCGAGGCTGTGCGCCGAGTCGCGCCTGGCCGAGTCGCTCCACGCGCTCCATCAGCGTGAGGTTGCGGCTGATGAGAAAGCCGATGCGCAGGCCGCAGGAGGAGAAGGTTTTCGAGGTGCTGTCGACCACGACCACGTGGTCCTCGTGGCCCTCGAGTTGCAAGGCCGACATCGGGCGGTGGGTGAACCAGATCTCCCGGTACACCTCGTCGGCCACCAGCCACAGGCCGCGGCTACGCGCCCACTCGGCCACTCGTCGCAAGTCGGCCTCGCCATAGACAGCGCCGGTGGGGTTGCCGGGGTTGGCGAAGAGGAAGAGGCGCGTGCGGTCGGTGACGTACTGGTCGAGCTCGTCGTTGCTCGGGATGCGGAAACCCTCGTCGAGCCGGGTGCGCACCGGGACGACCTTCGCCGCGGCCACCGTCGCGAAGCCGTTGTAGTTGGTGTAGTAGGGCTCGGGCACGAGGATCTCGTCGCCCGGGTCGCACAAGGCGCAGAAGGCAAACAAGAGCGCCTCGGAGCCGCCCTGCGTCACGACGCAGTGTTCCCAGCCGAGGCCCGGTGAGGTGCGGCCATGGAAGGCGGCGGCGGCCTTGCGACACGCCGGGAGCCCGCTGGCCGGTCCGTAGGCGAGCACGGGTGAGTCGGTGGCCGCGAGCGCGTTCATGACCTCGATCGGGGTGGGCACGTCGGGCTGGCCGATGTTCAGCTTGTGAAAGTGAACTTCCGGGGCCTGAGCCACGAACTGGTCGAGTTTTCGGATGGCCGATTCCTGCATCGACAGGGCGCGGTGGCTGAGTCGCATGCCCAGGCGCTAACTCGCCGGCCAACTCGGTTACTTCGTGGCGATGCTGCTTCTCCTCGGATCGGCGTTGGCCGCGGACGTGGTGACCCAGGGCGAGTTGTCGTCCCGCGCGCGCGACCTCGCGCGACTCAACATGGGCGGGGTGGTGCTCGTGGCGGAGACGGAGGCCGACCGGGCGCTGGTCGATGCACGCATGGCCGACGGCGTGCTGCCCCGCTTCACTGTGGTCACCGCGTCGTCGGGCGACCCCGCCGCCGCCGCGCTCGACGCCGCCACGCGAACCGGCACCCGCTGTGCCCTCTTGATGTCGAGCCCAGTGCAGTCCATGTGGAAGGTCGCGGCCTACGGCGAGTGCGCGGCGGTGTTCGCCGAGACCGCGATCGCGCTGCCCCCGCCCGGCACGCCGCCCACCGGCGGTACGAATCCGCTGCCCACCTGGCCCTCGGGTGCCGAGCCCAAGGCGACGCCGACGCCCGCGACGACGCCCACCCCAGCAACGCCGCCGCCGCCAGTGACGCCAGCGCCGCAGGGCGCCACGCCGGAGAAACTACGCACCTACAAGGCGCGACGGCTGGTGCGTGGGCCCCTGAACTACAGCGTAGGGGGCAGCTACACCCCGGTGCCCGGCGCCAGCGGAACCGCGATCCCGGCGGTGACCATGGTGAGCTGGACCGTTTACGACGGCGGCGGCGCGCCCTTCTCCGCGCCCGAGTTCGCCCGAGTGACGGGCGACCGGGCCAAGCTGGTACGCCTCGCACACGAGCGCCTCCAGGCGCGCAACGGCGCCCTCGCCGCTTCCTTTGCCACCGGCGCCTTCGCCGCCACCGCGTTCGCCGCGTTCAGCGCCCTCAAACCGCTCCCCACGTTCGAGGGCACCGCCGAAGCCCTCGCTGCCGAGGACGAGTACCAGAGGATCCAGGCTGCCAATGCCACGTGGCTAGCAGTGGGCGGCTTGAGCACTCTGGGCGCTCTCGTGGCGCTCCCGGTGGCGATCTCCACCGTCCCGATGCTCAACGCCCGCCATCGCTTCGTGGACCGGCACTACTCGCCCGCCGAGGCCGACGACTGGATCGAGAAGCACAACGCCAAGCTCCGCGAGGAGCTTGGTCTCAGCGAGGTCGACGTGCAGCAGATCGACCTGATGTCGCGACAGTCGGTGCCCGAGCTCCAGCTCGCGCTGGGGCCGGGCGCGCTCGTCGCCAGCGCGACGTTCTAGCCGCGCTCAGGCGCGTCCCCCGAGGCGAGCACGGAGCTGGTCGAGCCGGGCGAGCACCTCTTCCGTAGGCATGTCGCGGTACCTCGCGGGGAGCATGCCGCGCGATGACGCCTCGAAGACGGCGAGCATCTCCATGAACTCGAGCATGCGCACGTCGCGCGAGGGCACGACGTCAACCAACGCCGCTGAGAGGTCGGCGGTGGTGATCGTCTCACGGCCGTCCACGCCCGCGAGGTTGGCGGCGGCGAGCACCACCGCCTCGATCTCGGCGGCGCTGTAGCCCTCGGCCTTCTCGGCGATGGCGCTCCAGTCCACCTTCTTCTTGCCGAGGAGCCCCGCTCGGCGGGCGATGGCGCGGCCGATCTCGGCGCGTTCTTCCGCCGATTCCGGAAAGAAGAAGGGGATCTTCAGGTCGAAGCGACCGGGTCGTTTCAGGTCGGTGTCGAGCTTGTCGGGACGGTTGGTCATCATCACCACCAGCACCCGGCCCCGGTGCCGCGTGTCCGACATGAACTCCTTGAGCCGCGCGATCACCCGCGAGGACGTTCCCCCGTCGCCGTCGTGACCGCCGGAGAGCGAACGGTCCGCCTCGTCGATGATGAGCAGCGCGTAGCCGAGCGCGTCGACCACGTGCAAGATGCGCTCGAGGTTGGCCTCCGTGGAGCCCACCCACTTCTCGCGGAAATTCTTGAACTTCAGGCATGTCAAGCCCGAAGATGCCGCGAAGGCCTCGGCCACGAAGGTCTTGCCGGTGCCCATGGGGCCCACGAAGATCACCCCCATCGGCACCGCGCTGCGACGCCCCGCCTTGATCGCCTCGGCCACGCGCAGGAGCGTGGCCTTCACCGAGGTGTTCCCGCCCACGTCGTCGAAGCTGTGGTGCGGATCGACGAACTCCACGAGGCCGTGGCACTCCTGCTCGATGATCGTCTTCTTACGACGCGACACCACGCGGAAGGTGATCGCCTCGCCACCCTGGCGCGCTTGTCGCAAGAGGCCCCGCACCTGGTTGAGCGAGAGACCCGCGGTGACCGTCGCGAGCTGCTCCACGCTCAACTCGCTGGGGACCCCGCCGATCTCCCTCTCGAGGAAGGCCCGGCGCCGCGCTTCCTCGGGCAGCGGGATCTCCAGCGTCGCGACGTGGCCCTGCGCCACGAGGCGTCGCGACACGTCACCCAGCTGCTCGGTGACGAGCACCACCACGCTGTTCCCCGCGAGCAAGCCCGGATCCGCGCCGAGCTTCATCAGCGTGACGAGGTTGGCCTTCTCCCCGTCGCCCATGAAGGCGAGGTCGGCGTTGGGGGCGATGGTCTCCACGTAGTCGAGGATGACAGCCGCATTCTGCGCCGGCGAGGTGACGACGTCTTCCACGATGGGCAGCACCGCACCGATGGTGCGCGGCAGCTCGAAGACGGTCTCGCGCCCGGCCACGGTGCGCACCGCGTTGACCGCCCGCAGGAACGCCGCCCGCTGGTTGCTCGTCGGGAACTCGAGGCCCTCGGCCACGTTGTAGTAGGCCACGATGTCCTTGGTGCGACCGAAGAGCCGCTCCAGGAAGATGCGCAGCGCCACGTACTGGCCGTCGTCGCCGGGCTGCACGTCGCGCGTGTTGCCGTGGAGGAGAAAGACGCTGGCCTCGCCCGCGAGGTAGCGTTGGCGCAGCTCCTGGGCCCAGGCGGGGAGCTGATCAGGGAGCGAAGAGGAGGACATCGACGGTCCCGCTATCCCCGGCCGAGGCCCCGAGAGCCCGCCCGAGGATCGGCCCCTCGCCCACGTGCGCGAAACCGTCGCCCGCGCTGGACAGTCGCTCGCCGGGTCGCACGCCGCCGCGCACGCGCACCGGCGCGAGACCCGCCATCGCCACCGCGACCGAGCCGTCGCCCAGTTCGAGGCCGCCTTGCTTCACCACCACACCGACGGGCTGCTCGCCGGGCCGCGCCCGGTGCACCGACGGGAGCTTCTTCTTGGTCTCGATCGCCACCACGTCGCCCGGTTGGAGCGTGTCGGCACCGCTGGCGCGCATCGCGACGACTTTCTCGAGCCCCGCCGCCCGGCCGCCGCGCACGGCACCCGTCGCCACGACGCCCCCGCTCTCCTTGTTTCCGACGACGAGATCGCCGCCCGACTTGGGATTCACAAGCAGAGGGCCATCACGACGCGAGGCCCCCGGCACACGCCCTTCCAGCTCGTGCACCTGCACGCCACCCGAGGCCACGTGGATCCCCCCCTTCTGCACGACGAGGGGCCCGGGGAGCGTGCCGCTGCCAGCGTCGAGCTTGAGCCCGAGCGAATCGAGCGCGGCCTGCATCGCCGCGATCTGGTTGCGCAGCGCCACCATCGTGGCCTCCGCCAACTTCAGCCGCTGGTGGGCCTCCTCCGCACGCGCCATCGCGGCGGTCACGCCCGGACCGTCCCCCGCCGCGCTGCCACCGCCACCGCGCTCGAGGGCCTCGACACGCTCGATGAGATCGATGATGTCGCCGTCGGGACCGACGACGTCTTCGAGCTCGTCCTCGATACGGATGACACGGCCGTGCTCCTCGTCATCGAGCCGCCCGAGTCGAGCCTCGTGGGTGGACACGCGCGCCGCGAGCGGACCGAAAATGCCGCCGCCATGCTCGATCGCCCGGAGACGGCGATGCAGCTTGATCACTCGTCGCCGTGCCTCCGCGTCGACCTTCTCTGCCGCGGGGAGGTTCACCGGCCCGTCGAGGCGATCGAGGCGCTCGGCGAGCTGCGAAACCGCCTCGGCGAGCTGCACCTGCGTGCCCAGCACCGGCACCCGCTCGCTGGCCTCCGTCACCGCCTGGCCGTCGTTGATGCACACGCCCAGCCATCGAGGACCGTCGCCAAAAATATCCGCGTGCAAGGGGCGACGTAGCCCGAGCACCACGTGGAAGGAACCGGTGGGCGCGACCGCCACACCGGCATGAGCTTCTTCCCAGAGCGCGCCGTTGCCGTCGCGAGCAGGGAACAATCGAAAAACGAGATCCAGCCGACCGGCGCTGAGCCGACCGTCGCCGCGCCCGATGCGGCCATGGAACTCGATGGCCTGACCCATCGCCTTCCTCCCGTCGTGACCTGTGTGCGCGATGGTAGCGCTACCTCCCGGGTGTCTCGCAAGCGGGGACGGTGGGCGTTCCGGTTAGGGGGGCTTCGATGCGGATCGTCGTCGTCGGCGCGAATGGGCTCGTGGGCGGCGCGGTGGTGCGCGCGGGCCTCGCCGCCGGACTCGACATCCTCGGTATCGGTCGTGCAGACTGCGACGTCACCCGCGATCGGGAGGCGGTCTTGCGCGCCTACCGCCCCGACGCGGTCATCTTCTGCGCGGCAGCCACCGAGGTCGATGCCGCCGGTCCCGCCACTCGCGCCGTGAACGTGGAGGCACCAGCGACGTGGTCAAGGCACGTGGAGACCTGGTTCTTGTCCAGCAACTTCGTGTTCGACGGCTGGGGACCCCACGCGCCCGAGGCTACGCCTCGGCCCTGCAACGCCTACGCCGCGCAGAAGGCCGAGGCCGAGGCACTCGTTCGAGCCGCCGGCGGCCACGTGGTGCGCGTGGGCTGGGTGCACGGTCCTGGGGGCAAGACCTTTGCCTCGACGCTCCCAGGACGCCTCCAGCGGGGCGACACCGTGCGCGCCATCAGCGACGTCCTGGTGCAGCCCACCCGCGCCGACGACGTGGCGCGCGCGCTCCTTGCCCTGCCGCGCGGCGTGACCCACCTCGCCGGCAGCGCCGACACCACCTGGTACGGCTACGCCTCAGCGCTCGCCGCGCGGCTCGGCGGGCAGGTGGAGCCGGTGCGGCTGGCCGAGTTCCACCTCGGCCCACGACCCCGGGACGCGCGCCTCGCGCCCGCCACGCTACCGCCCTGGTTCGAGTGTCTCGACGAGCGCGTCCCCCGGTAGCGGGGCTCTCGACCAGGCGGCCACGGCCAGCCGCGTCTGGAAGCTGGCATCGGTGCGCAAGCTCGCGCGCAGCGGCTCGTCGCCGGGGCGAGCGTGGCCCACCATCGCCAACGCAACCACCTCCCGTCCTGTGTCATCGGCTCGTTCGGCCCAGAGCGCCAACGCGTGGTGCGCGCCGGGGAGGGGCGAGGCCGCGAGGGCGCGCACACGGTCGGGCCAGCCGTCGCCGTCGACCGGGAGCGCCGCGCTGGGGGGCAGGTCGCCCAGCGCCACGCGGGCGTAGCGGGCCACCGGGCCAGGGAGCGCCCGAAGGACCTGTCGTGCGCGGGGCTCGGGGCAGGCAGCCCAGGCGTCGACCGCGTCGTCGCCGAGCTTCCGGGCGTGCCGCACCGCGCGACCCACGCCCCCGGGTTGCCCCCCCAGCCACGCCGCGCACTCGAGGTAGGGGACAGCCACCTCCTGCTGACGGGCCAGCAAGTCGCGGTCGATCTGTTCGGCCACCGCGGAGAGCGCGAGGAGCGACGGCGGATCGAGCGGCAGCGTGCCGTTCTGGAGCACCTCCGCCAGCCGGGTGAGGGCCACGATCGACCCGCGCCCGGCCGCCGCGGCGAGCACCCCGATGGCTCGTTCCTGGGGCCCGACCTCAGGGTGGGCCAGGCCCGCGTCGACCAGGGCAAGCGCCGCCGCCGAGCGCACAGCGGGATCGGCATCGCCCTCGACCACGCGCTGCAACGCCTCGGCGGCAGGCACGGCCGGGAGCCGCGGCCGGAGGCCGGTCACCACCGCCATCCTCACCACCTCGTGTGGCGAGGTGCGCGCCGCGAGGGCAAAGGCCGCCGCCGCCTCGATCTCCACGCGGGCGAGGATGGCGCCCAGCGCCAGCGCCTGGACGGTGGGCTCGTCGTCGATGACACCCGCCCAGAGCACGTCGGCGTCTTGCCCCGCGGCGACCGGCGGATCACGGCTCTCCGCCTCCTCCATCTCGGGCAGCGCGGGAGCGCGGAGCGTGGCGCAGGCGAAGAGGAGGGTGATCACTGCAAGAGCGCGTCCATCCGGCCTTTCGCCTTGCGCGAGAGCGAGTCGTTCTCGTCGTCGACGTAGCGGATGACCTTCTGGTACAGGGCGATCGCCTTCTCAGTTTGCTGGATGTCTTCGAGGACGCGGGCTTCCTTGTAGATCTCGCTCGCCTCGTCGCGCAGGCGCTTGCGCACCTCCACGAGCTTGACGCTGGCGCTCTCGTTGTAGGGGTCGGTGCGCAGCACTTGCTCGAGTCGCTCCCGCGCCGTGACCCAGTCTCCGCCCTTCATCGCGGCGTTCGCCTCGGACCAAGCGGCCTTCGACTCCGCCTTCATCCGGTCTTTCGCGGCGCGGACGCCTTCCTCGGCCTGGTAGTACTGGGGCGCGGCGCGCGAGGGGTCGGCGGCCATCACCGCCTCGAAGCTCTTCACCGCCTGGCTGTACTTGCCGCGGTCGAGCTCGGATTGTCCCTGGGCGAGCATCGTGTCGAGGGAGCGCACCTTGGCCTCGGCCTTTTGCGTCGTCACCGCGCGCGCCACGGCGGCTTGTCGCGAAGACAGCCGGGCTTGCGCGTCGACCAGCTCCGGATCGCCCGGCGACAAGCTGAGCGCCTGGTCGAGGAGCACCTGCGCGTCAGCGTTCGGGATGTCGCCCGCGATGGCCTGCTCCACGGCAGCCAGCGCCTTCGCCTCGGCTTCCGCGCGCGCCGCCTCGCTGGTGGTGCGCGACACGAGCGCCGTTCGCACCTCGCCCAGCGTGATGAACTCGCAGGCCACGAAGCCCATCCGCCGCGCGTCGGGGTTGTGCGGGTCGACCTGGAGCACTCGATAGAAAGCCGCGGCCGCCTCGAAGTACTTCGCCTCGGCGAAGCGCTGCATGCCCTCGGCCATGCCGGCCTCGACCATCGCGCGGGTGGTGGCGTCGAGCTCGGCGACGGGAGCCGTCGCGACTGGAGCCTTGGACTCGGGCGGGCGGGCGCCGGCGGGAGCGTCGACCGGAGCGTCGGAACTGGTCGCGACCAAAGACTGCACGGCGAAGGACAGCGCCGCGCTCCCCAGCTTGCCGCAGATGAGAACGGCGGTGACAGCCAGCACGCCGATCGAGATCTGGTTGATTGGGCGCGAGAAGAACCCACCGCCACCCCTCGCCACGCGCGGCCCCTGGCGGGCCTTTGCACGACCGGGGTCGACCTGGATCTCCTCCGCAGCGCCGGGCATCGCGGGCGGGTGAGCGGGGGCGTAGGCGGGAGGCGGCGCGGCGGCGGCGACCGAGCCATGGACGGACTCGTGCCGCACGGGCGCGGGCGGCGCTCCGAAGCTGGTGGTGGCGGGTGGCGGCGGCGGCGGCGGCGGGAGTGCCACGGCAGGTGGCGGCCCCCCCTCGCGGTGCGCAATGAGCGCCTCGTTGTAGGCTTCCGTCCCCTCGCTTTTCTCCTCGACCACCGCGACGTAGCGCAGCTCCACCGTGCCGATGCGCACCCGGTCGCCGTCTTCGAGGACCTTGGACTTGATCTTGCGCCCGTTGACGAAGGTGCCGTTGCTGGAGCCGTTGTCGCGGATGGTCCAGCCTTCCGGGCTGTCCATCACCTCAGCGTGCACCCGAGACGACGCGGGCTCCGGCAAGACAATCTCGTTCTTGTCGGAACGGCCGATGCGCAGCACGCCCGCCGGGGGGAGGTCGAACTCGCGATTGGCCATCTTGTGGGCGCTGGTCACCAGCAGCCGGGCCGAGGGCCGCGCCGACTGGATGGGGATGGTGGCGTCTCGCCCGTCGGTGACCTCCTGCGCGGCGGCCACGCCGAAGGCGCCTCGCGCGAGACGGAGCACGAAGGGATCGATGCTGAGCTCGTCGCCCGCACCCACCACCTGCCGGGTGATGCGCTTTCCCCGGAACAGCGTGCCGTTGCCGCTGCCCAGGTCTTCAACGACCACGCCCTCCGGCGTCACCTCCAACCGCGCGTGGCGACGGGACACCCCGAGGTCGGCCAGCACAACATCATTGTCTTCCGAGCGGCCGATCTGGAAGATGCCGGGCTCGAGCGGCAGGCGACGCTCGGGCTGACCGGGTTGAAGGATGTGCAGTTCGAGGTCGGTCACGGGGTGTGCGCGGCGGCGCCCCCCACGGACCCACCGCGGGCGCGGGCAAGCGACTCCGACGCGCGCTGGTTGATCGGGTCGGCGGGGTCGGGCACCAGCAAAAGCACGGTTTCCCACGCGGCGATGGCCTGCTGCACCTGCATGCTGTCCCAGTAGCGCAGACCCGCGTCGAGCTGAGCCTGCGCTTTCTCCGCGATTTCCGCCTGCAGTCGCTCCACGCGAACCGTGCAGATCTGGCAGTTCGGGTCGAGGACCAACGCCTGCTGGTACGCCACGCGGGCCTCGTTGATCCGCCCGGTCTCGTAGAGCGCATGGCCGCGCTCGGTCAGCTCGGCGGCCGTGGACCCAGGGGGCGGCGCAGGCACCCCCGGCGCGGCGGGTGACGGCTGGTCGGCCCCGGCGGCGATGGCCAACGCGTCGGCCACGCTGGGCGCCGGCGTGGCGGGGCCGGGCGCCGCCGGGGCACTGCCATCGGCGGGGATCACGGCGGTGAGCGAGTAACTGGGCCCCTGGCCGCTCGCGCCGGTGGCGGGTTCGTCCGTCGGGTGAAGCCAGCCGATCATCCCGATGCAGCCGATGCAGCCAGCGGTGAGCAGGAGGGCAACCGCGAAGGGCCACAGCTTCCACCCGGACTTTCTCGGTTCCTCGGGCGGGTCGATGTGAACCGGCGCGAGGGGGCGGGGAGGCGGCGGTACGGGGGCGGGCTGCGGGGGCAACGACGCCATCGAGGGGAGCGAGAGCTGCACCTCGAAGACAGACTGGCTCACTTGGACCCGGTCGCCCGGCTTCAGCTGCCGGTGGTCGGGCACCCTCTCGCCGTTGACGAATACCCCGTTGCGCGATCCCGCGTCCTGCACCCAGATCGCGCCATTATGAAGGATTACACGTGCATGTTGACGACTGGTCCCGGCCTCGTCGACGACGATCTCGTTCTCGGCATCGCGCCCCATGCGCAAGCCAGCCTCGGTGATGACGTAGCTGCGGCCGGCCAGCGCACCGCTGACCGCCACGAGCACCGGAACGGGTTCCATGCGGGCTCAACCTTTGCCTTCCCGCGCCCTCCCGTCAAGCCGGGGGGCGAAGTTGCCTCGTTACTGCGGAGCGGGCACGGCCACATCGAAGCCCATCAGCTGCAGCAAGCCGGTGTACAACCAAGGATAGAGCCCCGCGCCCCACAACACCGACTGCGCGCACAGCGACAGCGCCGATAGCCACATCAGGCCGAAAGCCCGCTGTCGGAGCTGGCCGGCGCGGCGGCGCACCGGCTCCGCATGGAGGCCGAGCTCAGCCCGGGTGATGGCGTCGCCGCTGCGCGCCCAGGCCCAGAGCGCCACCATGCCGCCGAGCGGACCGGTGCAGCAGCAGGGTCCGAGGATGACAAGGATCGCCGCCACGCTCACCGCCGTCCCGAGGCGGGGCGTGGGATCGGGCAGCTGCCCCTCGTCGGGGCGGCCGCTGAACAGGTCATCGACCCCCAACTAGGCCTCGGCGCGACGCAAGAGGAGCGACAGGTCGTCGACGTAGGCCTGCCAGGCGTCGTGGTCGATTTGCACGCGACCGTCTGGACCCGCGCGCAGGACGCCGTCTTCCTTGAGCGCCTTGGCCGCGTTCTGCAGGTTGACGATGCTCAACGCCTCGGGACGCGACAGCTCGTCGGCGGCGAGCATGGTGCGCCCTCGGACCAGCGCGGCCTCGGGGAGGGTCCGGAGCGGCGGCTCTTCCTTGGCGGCGAGGAGCATGAGCAGGTAGGACTCGAGGATATTCGCCACGAGGTTGGCGATCTCGCCCACCCGCGAGCGTTCCTTCACCACGATGACCTCGCCTTGCCGCTCGATCGCCCCGTAGGCCACGAGCGCGTCGATGGCCCGGCGGTGGATCTCCTCGACGCCCGCGTCGGGATCGAGGATGAACTCGTAGCGCAGGAGGAACTGTTGCGTGGTGAACAGTCGCGACACCTCGTCGGGGTCGACCTCGTCCTTGCCGATCGCCCGTACGGCGGCCGCGTAGTAGGCGGCCGGCGCGAATGCGTGGAGCACCGCGTTCTTGTAGTACTCCAGCGTGATCCGCTGCTCGGGCACGATGACGTAGACCTTCTCAGCGCCCTCTTCCAGCTCGCGCAGGAACTTGCTCGAGAGAAACCGGTTGATTGCCTCGTCGACGATGCCGTCGAGGTGCTCGACGCCACCGGCCTCCGCGACGTTCGCCACCCGCAGGAAGGCCCGCAGTCGTTCGACGCGAGCGCGCAGCTCATCGCGACGCACACCACGCCGGGGGTGTGCGAGGACCGCGAGCGCTACGATCGCGGTGGGCAGCGCCACCGCCACGTTGTTGATGCCGTGCAGGATGCGCTCTCCGAGCACCATGAGCGCCTCGTCGCGCTTGGCGCGCGACATCGCCAGCCACTCGTCGGCGGTCGCGATGCTGTCGGCGCGAATGGGCTCGCCCACGCGCAAGTAGACCTTGCCGTAGCGTTCGCGGAGCACACCAGCCGCGCGCACCACCTGGCCCATGCTCTCTTTCTCTTTCCGTGCCCCCGAGAGCTCCCTCGCGTAGGCCCGTTCCTCGGCGATCTGCTCGTAGCCCACGTAGATGGGGAGGAAGTTCACCGCGCGTCCCTCGCGGGCGCCCGCCGCCGCGTTCATCACCATGCCGAGCACGCCGAGCTTGGGCGGCAGGAGCTTGCCGGTTCGAGAGCGGCCGCCCTCGATGAAAAACTCCACGGGTACTTCCATGCGAACGAGCTCCTGCAGGTAACGCTCGAACACCACCGGGAAGATGCGGTCGCCCGCGAAGCTGCGCTTGATGAAGAAGGCACCACAGCGGCGGAAGAAGCTGCCCACCGGGAAGAAGCTGAGGTTCTCGCCGGCGACGATGTGCGGAATGACGATGTCGTGCTCAAAGAGCAGCGACGAGATCAACAAGTAGTCGAGATGGCTGCGATGGCAGGGGACGAGGATGGGCGTGCCGTCGCGCAGGGCGGATCGGATGCGGTCCATGTCGACGTCGCGAACGTCGATGCCCGAGTAGATCCGGTTCCAGATCTGGCGGCAGAGAAAGGCGGCCAACCGGACGGCGGGAAAGGAGAACTGGGCGGCGATGTGGTCGAAGGTTTTCACCACCTTCTTCAGCACGGCGGCGGGGGGCTTGCCCGTGGCCTGCGACTCGCCCGCCAGGAGCTCGCGGACCTCGCGGCTGTCGAGCACCTGCCGTCGAACAAAGCCGCGGGGGCGCGCGCGCGGGCCCTTGACGACCCGGCTCTCGCGGTAGAGGAAACGCCGCAGAACTAGGCGGAGCGAGCGGTCGCGACGCGTCGGCGGCTCCTCAGCGAAGCGGTCGATCCACTCCGGCAGCGCAATCGGATCGCCCACTTGTACGATCGCCTCTCCTTGCGAGGCGGCGATGGCGAGCAACTTTCCGAACACCCCCGGGCTGTCTTCGGTGCCGAGCATGAAGCGACCCACCTCGGTGCGGGCCGGCTCCGGGCTCTTGTTCCAGATGACCACCACCGGCAACACCTGGATCGGTCGCGACGCACGCGCCTGGGCCGCCACAAGGTGGGGCACCACGTCGCCTTGCTCGGGGGCCGCCCCCACCAGCTCGCGGATGTCCCAGGGCGTGGAGAGGAAGGCGCAGGTGGGCAGCCCCGCCGCGATGAAGTCCGCCAGGCGCTCCGGCCCACTGGCGTCGGCCCCCTTGAACAGGCGCCCCATCTCGCTGAGAGGCAGCCAGCGCCGGGGGTCGAGATCGGGCGTGAAGGCAGGCAGCGGCAGGCGACGCTCGGTGAGCACGGACTTCAAGGCCAACCAGTCCACGTGGGAGCGCGTGTGCAGCACGTACACGACTGGCCCCTTCTCCGCGGCGCGCCGCACGCGCTCCGCCGAGTGGTCTTCCATCCGTAGCCGGCGCAGCAGGAAAGGGAGCCCGGAGAGCCAGTAGAGAGGCCCATGCACGGGCAGCATGGCTGAGCTGTGCGTGGCCGCCGCGAGCGGATTCATCGATCGGCCCGGCCTATCCTGTACCTACCCCTGGATGGGGAAGCGCTCGTTCATCAGTCGCGACACATCATGCGCGGGCATCGCCTTGGCAAAGAGCCAGCCCTGCCCGAGATCGCAGCCAAGTCCGCGGAGAATCGCCACCTGATCCAGCGTCTCGACGCCCTCGGCCACCGCGACCATGCCCAGCGCGTGCGCCAGCGACACGATGGCGCGCACGATGTGGAGCGTGGCGCCGTCGGCGTCGAGCGCGGAAACGAAGCTGCGGTCGATCTTCACGCTTTGCACCGGAAAACGCCGCAGATGAGACAGAGAGGAGAAGCCCGTGCCGAAGTCATCGAGCGCGAGCCGGACGCCCATGTTGCGCAGCTCTCGCAGCATGGCGACCACCGACTCGGGGCGGTCGACGAACACCGTCTCCGTGATCTCCAGGCCCAGCACCCCGGGACGGAGCCCGCTCATCGCCTGCACCTGGGCGACGCGCTCCACGAAGTGCGGATCGCGGAATTGCCGGGCCGAGACGTTCACGTTCACGAAGAACTGGTCGCGCGCGTGCTCGTGCATCCACTGGGCCGCCCGCCGACACGCCTCTCGCATCACCTGGTAGCCGAGGCGATCGATGAGGCCCATCTCCTCGGCCAGCGGTACGAACTCTCCGGGGGGCACCGAGCCGCGGACCGGGTGATTCCAGCGCGCCAAGGCCTCGAGCCCGCGCAGCTGCCCGGTGATGAGCGACACCACCGGTTGGTACACGAGCTCCAGCCCCTCCACCTCCACGCTCTGTCGCAAGGCGCCGCCGAGCCGGTTTCGCCGGGCGCGGCGCTCACGCGTGGCCGCGTCGATCACGTGATGACCGCCGCGTCCACGGGTGCGCACCTCGTACATGGCGCTGTCGGCGTCACGCAACATCTGGTCCACGGTGCTGTTCTCGTCGGAGCACACAACGCCGATGCTGCCGCTGATGAAGACGTGGTGTCCCTCGATCTCAAAGGCCATCGACAGCGCCCGCTCGATGCGGGCAGCGGCGGCGGTGGCCTCCTCGTTGCTGGCCAGCTCCTCCAGCAAGAGACCGAACTCGTCACCACCCAGTCGCGACACCGTATCCACCGCGCGCACGCAGGTCTCGAGGCGGCGCGCCACGCCAACGAGCAGTCGATCGCCCACGTGGTGGCCAAGGCCGTCGTTGACCTGCTTGAACCCGTCGAGGTCGATGTACAGGACCGCGAAGCGCTTCTCCGGGTTGCGCTTCACCCGCTCCAGTGCCTGCGACGTTCGGTCGCGGAACAGGTTGCGGTTCGGCAGGCTGGTGAGACCGTCGTGAGCCGCCGCAAAGTACAACATCGACTCGGCTTGTTTGCGCTGCGTGATGTCGGTGAGCGAGCCGGCGAAACGCACCGCCGCGCCGTCGGGACCGCGGAAGGCGAGCCCTCGCGCCTGCACCCAGCGATAGCTGCCGTCTACGTGGCGGAGGCGGTGCTCACTCTCGAAATGGGGAGAACGAACCTGAAAATGGTCGTCAATCAGCTCGCGGAGACGCGAGAGATCGTCCGGATGCACCAGCGCGAGCCAGTCCTGCACCTTGCCCGAGAAACCCTGCCGGTCGAGCCCGACAATGCCGCACCAACGTTCCGAGAAATAGGCCTCGTCCTCGGGGATCTTCCAGTCCCACAGGCCGTCGTTCGCGCCCATGGAGGCCAGAGCGTAGCGCTCCTCGCTCTCACGCAGGCGGTGCTCCGCGGCGAGCTGCTCGGTGAGGTCGAGGCGCACCGCCACCACGCCTTCCAGTTCGCCACTATGCGACAACAGTGGTGTCACCGACAGCGTTTGCGGGATGAGACTACCATCCTTGCGTGACGATACAAAGTACCCGCGCCAGGCCCGCCCGGCGCGCAGCTCGGCCTCGATCATGGCGTAGTACTCGGGCGGGTGGGCGCGACTGAGCAGCAGCTCGGCCGGCGAGCGCCCCATCGCCTCGCCCTCGGAGTAGCCGGTCAGCTCCATCCAACGGCGATTCACGTAGACAATCTGCCAGTCGGCATCGACGATCTCGATGGCCTCCGCGACGTTTTCGACGGCGGCCACCAGCCGCCGAGACATGGCCTCGCTGTCGCCCTCTCGCATCCACGGGCGATGCTACACCACGCCGCAGCCAGGGGTCGACATGGACACGGTCAGAGTCGAGAAGAATGGACCGATCACGACGGTGATCCTCTCGCGCGCCGACCGTCGTAACGCCATCGACCTCGCCACCGCGACGGCCCTCTCGGCCGCCTTCGACGGCTTCGCCGCAGACGACGAGGCGCGGGTGGCCGTGCTCTGGGGGGAGGGCGGGAGCTTCTGCGCGGGCGCCGACCTCAAGGCGATCGCCGAGGGCAGGCCGAACCGCGTGGAACCCGGGGCTCCAGGGCCGCTCGGCCCCACGCGCACGGCGATGCCCAAGCCGGTGATCGCGGCGATCGAGGGGCACGCGGTGGCGGGCGGGCTCGAGCTGGCGTTGTGGTGCGACCTGCGCGTGGCGGCCCGCGACGCGGTGCTGGGCGTCTATTGTCGGCGCTGGGGCGTGCCGCTGATCGACGGCGGGACGGGGCGCCTCCCCCGGGTCGTGGGCCTCGGCCGTGCGCTCGACCTGGTGCTCACGGGACGCGCCGTTGGGGCCGACGAGGCGCTCCAGATGGGGCTCGTCAACCGCGTGGTCGACCCCGGAGCCGCCCGCTCGGTCGCCGAACAACTCGCCGCGGAGATCGCCGCCTTCCCGCGGGCATGCATGTTGGCCGACCGCGCCTCGGTCTACGCCGCCTTCGAACCGGCGATGGACGAGGCGCTCCTCGACGAGCACAGCGGCGGCGTAGCCGCGCTACTCGCCGAGGGGATCCAGGGGGCCGCGAGCTTCGCCGCTCGTCGGTAGCCTACTGCTTGCGACGCGCCGCGACCAGGAGGGCGGCGGCTGCGCCGAGCGCCGGCAAGGCCTGCCCGCCGGCGTTGCAGGCACAGGCCGGTCCAGCGATGCCGCCGTCGTCGTCGTCCCCACCGTCGACATTGCCGTCGGTGCCGGTGTCGTCGCCCTCGCTGCCGGTGTCGCCCGGGTTGTTCCCGGTTCTCTCGAGGCTCGCGGTGAAGGTGTAGGCGTACTCAGTGTCGTTGTCGGTGTACTTCAAGGGGGAGATGATGATCCAGGCATCGGTCTCGCCGAAGTTGTCGAGGCGCACCTCGCCCTCTTCCTCGACGATCGCGTACTCGCTACGCAAGACGGCGGTGTCGGCCGCGACGATCTGCACCGCGAAATCGGCGCGCTCCTCCGTCTGGAAGCTCACCACCAGGTCGCCGCCACCCGCGTCGGCCGCCACCTTGAAGTAGTTCTGGCCGTAGCCCTGCGGGGCGTCGCGACCCGACTCCGCCGTGTACGGCAACGAGCGGATGGTGTCTACCAGCTCGATGTCAGAGAAGTAGCGCTGCTGCTCGTAGTCCATCACCGTGTTGCGCGCGCTGAAGTCGAGGTAGGCCTCGTCCCAGTCCAGGCCAAGGTCGTCCACCATGTCGTTGCCGCCATAGGTGTAGGTTCCCGAGACCTTCGACGCGTTCTTCCAGGTGCTCTGAACCGTGTCGTGACCGCCGTGATAGTTATCCAGGTAGAAGGCCCAGATCGCCATCCCGTACATATGGTAGAAGACGTCGTAGTCGTCTTGGCCGTAGGCCGCGAAGGCGATCTCTGGGTGGTCGGTGTACCCGGTGACGTAGGCCGACCAGTAGTTCACGTTGGGGTAGACGTAGTCCTCGATGTAGGTGGCGGTTGCCTCCCACCACCAGAACTCCGGCGAATATCCATATGAATACTGGATCGCATGGTTGAACTCGTGGGCCGCCATGGTGTCGCCCCAGTAGGGGTCACGCCACGAGTCCTTGCCCGCCACGATGTAGGGCATGTACACGCTGCCACAGCGCTCCACCGTGGTGTACGCGCCCCCGGTGTTCTGGTTCTGCACGTAGGCCAGCATCAGGTACTGATCTGTCCCTTCGGGCTCGTTCCACTCGAGCTCGTCGACCTCTTTGGTCCAGCTGTACTCGAGCGCGGTGAGGAAGGCGTCGACATCGTCCGCATCCACCCCATCCTCGTACTCCACCACGAAGTGCTCGCCGACAACGCGGTTGTCGGCCTGCTGACCCCAGCAAGTGTCGCTCGCGGGCGGGGGGGCGCCGCCCGCGCGGTTGACGGGCAGGGGGTCGAACAAATCCGCCTTGAAGGGGGCGAGCACCGCGGTGGCCCGGGCACGCTCGGCGGTCGGGAGGTGATCCCAGTGTTGCTCGAGGGCCAGCACCAGCGGCGTGGCGCAATGCAATTCGCCCACGCGGTCGACCAGCGACAAGAGGCCCGCGTGCGTTTGGAGATCTGCCGCGTCCAAGGGCGCGGCGTGAGCGAGGGCAGCGAGCAGCAACATCGGCGTTCCAGGGCGCGCGAGAAGATCGCACCGTTGCGGCCGGCGCGCCAGTCAAGAAATCACCGACCCCGATCCGCCCGCCGAGCGAGTTAGGGTCGGCCGCGTCGTGTTCATCGCATTCGAAGGCCTGGACGGTTCCGGCGGGACCACGCAAATCGGGCTTTTCGCCGACGCGCTTCGCGCTGCGGGTCGGGAGGTGGTTGTCACCCGCGAGCCCTCCGACGGCCCAGTGGGAAAGCTCATCCGCGCCGAGCTGGCGCATGGCGCGGTAGGCGACGCCGTCTTCGGTCACTTGTTCGCCGCCGACCGGCGCGATCACCTCGATCGCGTGGTCCTCCCCGCCGTGGCGCGGGGCGCGGTGGTCCTGACCGACCGCTATTTCTTGTCGTCGCTTGCCTACCAGTCCATCTCACTCGGGCTCGACCGCGTGTGGGCGCTCAACGCCGAGTTCCCGCCCGCCGACGCGGTGGTGATGCTCGACCTACCCGTCGACACGTGCCTTGCGCGGGTGGAGGCACGCGCTGGCGTGCGTGATCGCTTCGAGACGTTGGACCAGCTGCATCGCGTGGCCGACGCCTATGAGGCCGCGATCACCCGATGTCGGCGCCGCGGCGACCGCATCGTGCGCGTAGACGCCCGTGGCACGCCGCCCGAGGTGCACGAGCGCGTGCGTGAGCTGGTGTGGCCCGCGTAGTCGATCTGGGCCGGGTGGCCTACGCCGAGGCCTGGGCCATCCAGTCGCGACAGCTCGCGCGCCGCATTGCCGACGAGGTGGACGACACCGCCTTCCTCGTGGAACACGACCCGGTGTACACCGTGGGACGGAAACTCGGCGCGATGGCCAACGTGCTGGCGCCGGGCGATGTCCCCGTCGTGGAGGTGGAACGTGGCGGCGACGTGACCTTCCACGGCCCGGGACAACTCGTCGTCTACCCCATCGTTGCCTTGCACGGTCGCGACCGTGACTTGCACGCATGGCTGCGCCGCCTCGAGTCCCTCTGCTTCGAGGTGCTGATGGAGTTCGGCCTGCAGGGCCAGCGCGATCCCCGAGGCACCGGTGCCTGGGTGAATGGCCGGAAGATCGCCAGCATCGGCATCGCCTGCCGCCGGTGGGTGACGTGGCACGGGCTCGCCCTCAACGTCACCACCGACCTCGACTACCTCTCACGGATCCACCCCTGCGGCCTCGACGCGGCGGTGTACACGTCGATGCAGCGGGAACTCGGCTCGGCCAGTTTCGTAGCTGTAAAGGATTCTTTTTCGCGACGGCTCGCCCATTGGTGATCCCGAAAGGTGCCGGAGGTTAAGAGTTAAGACTTGGCTCTTGACGGCACAAGTCCCCGGGGCGGGCCGCGAGGCGGCCACGCCCGATTCGGATTAGCCGCCGACCGCGATGATCGACCCGAACCTGGTTGCCCAGAACCCTGATGCCGTCCGAGAGAGCCTGCGTCGCCGCAACGCGAGCGAGGAGATGCTCGGCATGGTCGAACGGCTGGTTGAGCTCATCAGCCAGCGCCGCGCCGCGCAGACCGAGCGCGACGAGAACTTGTCGCGTAGAAACAAGCTATCCCCGCAGATTGGGGCGTTGCTCAAGCAGGGCCGGGCGGTCGATGCGGAGGCGCTGAAGGGCGAGGTGAAGCTGGCGAGCGACCGGGCGGCGGCGCTCGACGCGCAGATCGCCTCACTGCAAGAGGAGGAAACACGCCTCTTGCTGTGGCTGCCGAATCAGGTGCACCCCGACACGCCCGACGGCGCCGATGAGCACGGCAACGTGGTGGTACGGCGCTGGGGAAGCCCGCGCCCGGGGGGCCGCCCGCACGACGAGATCGCCGCTTCCCTCGGCATGTACGACCCCGAGCGGGCGGCGAAGCTCTCGGGCAGCCGTTTCTACGTGCTCACCGACGCGCTCGCTCGCATGGAGCGCGCGCTCGTGGCCCTCTTCGCCGACATGGCGGAGGCGGGCGGGTACAGGGAGGTGCTGGTTCCCTACATGGTGACCGCCGAGAGCATGGCAGGGACCGGGCAGCTGCCGAAGTTCGAGGAAGATCTATTCAAGTTGACGGCGGAGCTCTCGGGCCAGCCGGCGTACCTGATCCCCACTGCGGAGGTGCCGGTGACGAACCTGCACCGCGATGAGATCCTGGACGAGGCGCAGCTACCGCTCCGGTACTTCGCGTTCACGCCATGTTTTCGCAGCGAGGCGGGTTCGGCTGGTCGCGACACTCGCGGGATCATTCGGGTGCACCAGTTCCACAAGGTGGAGCTGGTGTGGTTCACTCGCCCGGAGGAGGGTGTCGCAGCACTCGACACGCTGACGGGCCATGCCCAGACCGTGCTGGAACGCCTCGAGTTGCCCTACCAGACCGTGGCGCGCTGCGCGGGCGACGTGGGCAACGGCGGCGCGAAGGGCTTCGACCTCGAAGTGTGGCTCCCGGGACAGAGCGCCTACCGCGAGATCTCCAGCTGCACCTTGTTCACCGACTTCCAGTCGCGACGACTCAAGACACGGTTCAAGCGCGAGGGCGAGAAGAAGACGACGCTGGTTCACACCCTGAACGGCTCTGGCCTAGCAGCCGGCCGGACGCTCGTGGCCATCCTGGAGAACTACGCCCAGGACGACGGAAGCGTGGTGGTCCCCGTTGCCTTGCGACCATACATGGGCGGGCTCGCGCGGATCGTGCCCCGCAGCTAGAGCGGGGTGGCCCCGGTGCTCGCCCTTGACGGACTCAGCCCCGGCGTATAAATGGCTCGGCACCCGTCTCGGAGGTGTGGCCGAGTGGTTGAAGGCAGCGGTCTTGAAAACCGCCGCCCTCGAAAGGGGGCCGTGGGTTCGAATCCCACCACCTCCTCCAGATTTTGACTCCTTCGGAGACGTGACCGAGTGGCCGAAGGTGCTCGCTTGCTAAGCGAGTGTACGCCAAAAGCGTACCGAGGGTTCAAATCCCTCCGTCTCCGCCACATTCAAAAAACGCGCATTCCTCGCACCCATAGCTCAACTGGATAGAGCATC
>SXGT01313222.1_pt1 | contig 55198 bp, 41 predicted proteins | sample 3176221 | NCBI WGS metagenome assembly SXGT01 (sample SAMN11356862, study PRJNA531348) | freshwater metagenome | isolation source: freshwater sample F1-120 | place: China: Fuxian Lake, Yuxi | collected 2017-12-25
CACCCGGTCACCGAGATGCGGTACGGAGTCGACCTGGTGCGTGAACAGCTCCGCGTCGGCGCCGGCGAGAAGGTGGCACCGGTGACCGAGCCGCGCGGCCACTCGATCGAAGTGCGCGTCAACGCCGAGGACCCGAACACCTTCTTCCCGTCGCTCGGCAAGCTGTCCCGCATCACGCTGCCGGGTGGCCCGGGCGTGCGCCTCGACAGTGCGATGTATCGAGGCATGGAAGTGACGCCGTACTACGACAGCATGCTGGCCAAGCTCGTCGTGCACGGCGCCGACCGCGAGCAGGCGATCGCGCGCTGCATCCGGGCGCTGCGCGAGCTGCGCCTGGTCGGTGTGGCGACGTCGCTGCCGGTGGCGCTGGCGGCCTTGCGCAGCGACGAGTTCGCGCGCGGCGACTACGACACCGGCATCCTCGAACGCATCGACCGCAAGGCCAGCGTGGACCATCGCGAACTGGCGATGCTGGCGGCCGCCGCGGCGCGCTTCCTGGTCGCCGAACGGGCCGGGGCAAGCACCGACAACCCGGGCCAGGACCGGCAGGCGACGCCCCGTTGGGCGCAGATGGGCCGCGTCGATCGGCTGCGGAGGACGAACGCATGAAGTACCTGACGCGAATGGACGGCGAGGAGCGCGAGTTCGTCATCGAACGGCACGGCGATCGGTTGACCGCGCGCTGCGGCGACGTGGTGCGCCATCTGGACCTGGCGCTGGTCGGCGATGGGGCGGCGTTTTCGTTGCTCGTCGACGGCCGCAGCTACGACGTCGTCGCCGACATCCAGAAGGAAGACGTCACCCTGCAGATGGTGGGGCAGCGCTTCGTCGTGCACGTCGAGGACGAACGCGAACGGGCGGCGCACGCGGTCGCCGGCAACAAGCAGGGCGGCAAGCAGGAACTGCGCGCGGCGATGCCGGGCATCGTCATCGACATCAAGGTGGCGGTCGGCGACGTCGTCGAGGAGGGCAAGACCCTGGTGGTGCTCGAAGCGATGAAGATGCAGAACCCGCTCGGCGCCGAGGCGCCCGGCAAGGTCACGCGCATCCTGTGCAAGAAGGGCGAGGCGGTCGCTGCCGGTGCCCTGCTGCTCGAACTGGAGTAGCGCTCAGCCGGTCGTCGCGCGCAGCTGCAGTTCGAGCGTGTGCGACTGGCCGGGGGCGAGTTCGAGCGCGTGCTGTCTGGCGTTGCCGGTCTCGATGCAGCAGAACCGCTGCCAGTCGTCCGCGCCGAGGCCCGACAGTCGCGCGGCTTTGGTCGGCCACGGCGTCCACACGATGGCGGTGCGCGCGTTGCGACTCGCCAGGGTGACGACGCGGCGCAGTGCCGGCGCGCGCAGTTCGATCGTGTCGGGCGTGCCGTGGAACACGCGGTCGGTCTCGGCGCGAAAACGCAGCGGGGCGCCGTGGTCCCACGCGCCTTCCGGTGCCACCGCCGTCTCGGTGTGCGGTACGCCTTCCAGGCCGTGCACCGCAGCGCTGTGCACGTCGCCGACCGCGAAGTAGGTGTGCAGAGCCTCTTCGCAGCGGAACGCAGCCTGGCCGCGGTTCTCGATGCGGAGCCGCAGCGAGAACGTCGTCGCCACCGACACCGTGAATTGCAGCCGGTACGCGTGCGGCCACAAGGCGCGCGTGGTGGCGTCGTCGGTGGTCTCCAGCGTCACTTCCGGGCCGGGCGCCGTTCCGACGACGCGCCACGTCTGCGTGCGCGCGAAGCCGTGCGCCGGCAGCTTCTTGTCGGTCGGATGGTCGCCAAACCACGGGAACACGAGCGGAATGCCGCCGCGCACCGGTTTGCCGGGGGCGTGCTCGGCGGTGCTGCCGGTGAACAGCACGTCGCCCGCTTCGGTGTGGAACGACAGCACCTGGGCACCGAGCAGGGACAGCTCGACGGTTCCGGCCTTGCCGTGCAGGCGCAGGGCATCGCGGCCGCCGGAGTCTTGCACGGACGTGAGGCCGGGAGGGAATGCGAGCATCGCGGCATTGGAACAGAGCCGCGCGCGCAGGTCACGAACGGGGCGGCGTTGCCTTGGGCGATGGTGTCGCCGTGGCGCACGCCCGGCATACGCAGGCTTTGCCGATGGCGGTGGCGGGCACGCGGGCCAGCACCGCGGCGGGTATCACCACGGTGGTGCACCAACAGTTGGCGCAGGCATCGCCCGCCGCCATCGCGCAGTCGTTCGGGCGTTGGCACAGGGGGCAGCGGCTCGGGTCGGGTTCCACCACGGCCGCAGCCTACGCGGCGCGGCCGGGTGCCGTCAGCCCTTCATCTGCTTCAGCTTCGCGATCGCGCCGAGCACGTTCTTGGAGCCGGTGCTGCGGGCGCCGGTGGAGTAGCCGCCGCCGCCTTCGCCGGTCCCGGTGGCCGCGGCTGCCGGTGCCGGTGCCGGCGCGGGCGTCGCGGTCGGGGTCGAGTCGCTGGTCGCGGGTGCCGGCGTTGCGGGTGCCGCCACCGCCGCGGTGGCGACGCGCACGCCGCCCTTCACCGCGGCGTTGATCTGCGCCACCGGGGTGGCGACGCCGGAGACTTCGCGCTGGATCTCGCGCACCGCGTTCTCGAGGCCGCCGAGGTTGCCATCGCGCAGTTGCGTGAGCCCGTCGGCGAGTCCCTTGGTTGCCGTCTCGACGCGTGACTGCAGGCTGGCGGTCGCCTTCTGCACGGTCTCGCCGCGCAGCAGCTCCTGCAGCGTGTCGCGGTCCTTCTGGCCTTGTTCTTCGAGCCGCAGCAGGCTCTTGCGCACTTCGTTGTCCTCGAGTCGCTGCGCGATCGCGGCGACCGTGACTTCGAGGCGCCCGACCTGTTGCTGCAGCGGGGTCATGTCGACCGTGGTCTTCTGGCCCGCCAGCGACTCGATGCGGGCCATCAGCTTCTGCAGCGACCCGTTGAGTTCGCTGAACTCCTTCTGGTTCTGCGGCGCGCGCAGTTGTGCTTCGAGCCGGCCGAGACCCTGGCGGTTCGCTTCGATGCCACCTTCGACCAGCGCCTTGATGTTGGCCATGCCGCCCGCGAGGTCGGTGCTCTGCCCCGTGATCTCCATCAGGGGCTTGCCATACATCTTGATGGCCTTGGTCAGGTTGTTGATCTTCTCGTCCTGCCGTTGCAGCGACATCATCAGGTGCTGCATCTCCTCGCCTTGCGCCGGCGCCTTGTTGCCGGAGTCGGCCACCAGTTGCTGCAGGTTCTGCTGCATCGCGTTGGTGTCGAACTGGCGGCGGCTCTCAGCCTCGTCGAGGCGCTGCTGCATGCGACCGATGTGGCGCTGCGTGGCGCCGGCCGCGAACAGCAGGGTGCCCAGCACGAACGGCAGGTTCGGCTGCACGCCGTAGTTGGCGGCCTTCTGGGCGAGGTCCGGCAGCACCGACAGGGCGAGGCCGGCCAGCAGCACGGCGCCGCCGACGATCATCGCCAGCTTGCCGCCGCCGTGGCGCGCCCGGGCCGCTTGGCGTTCGCGAGCCTTGCTGTCGACCCGCTCGCGGGCAGCAGGGGATTCGGTGGCAGCCGGATCACCCGCGGCCTCGCCGTTCGTGGCATCGGCCACGTCGGTCGTCGGTTCCGGAGTCGCGGCTGCATGGGTATCGAGGTCGCCGGCCGTGCCTTCGTCCGTGGCCGTAGCCGTGGTCGAGTCGGTCGTGGTCGGTTCTTCGAGGAAGGCGGGCAACGTCGAGGTTGCGCGCTGTGGTTCCGTCGGTCGCTTCATGGTTGCGCTCGGCCCATGAATCGGCTGCCGGCCGCCACCAGGTGAAGGGGCGTGTTGCAAACTTCGGCACTGTCGCGGAAAACGCGTTGCCAACGATGTCGCGCAAGCTGAAAGGAATCGCCGCAGCCCGCGGAGTCGCGATCGCCCCGATCGTGCACTTCCACGCGACGCTCGACCACATCCCGACGTGGCGGGTGGCTGAGGATGCCGTGGCCGGCGAGAAAGCGCGCCTGTCGGTGGCGATCGCCGGTGTCACCACGAGCCTGCTCGACCTGCAGCGCGAACTGGCCGGATCGCTCGGCAACCAGGACGTGCGCATCTACGACGCGCAGGTCGCGATCCTGCACGACCAGACGTTCCGTCGCGACGTCGAGACCGAGATCGAGCAGCGCCACGTCAACCTCGAGGTCGCCCTGCAGCGGGTCGTCGCCCGCTACGAGCAGGTGTTCGCGGCGATGGAGAACCCGGCGATGCGCGAACGCGCCGCCGACTTGCGCGACATCGGGCGCCAACTGGTCGGCGCTTTGATGGCGACCGAGCAGCAGAAGTACACCGCGAATGGTCGCGACTACCTGTTCGCCGCTGACGAGTTCCTGCCGAGCGACGCCGGCATCCTCGACCGCGCGCACATCCGTGGCATCGTCACGGCGCACGGTGGCAAGTACTCGCACGGTGCGATCCTGGCCCGTTCGCTGGGCATTCCGTCCGTGGTCGGCATCGAAGCGGTGATGCTGCAATCGACCACCGGCGCCATGGCCATCGTCGACGGCGACGCCGGCATCGTCATCCTCGATCCGTCGCCGGCCGAGCTCGCCGACTACGAACAACGTTGGCGCGAGCAGCGCGCGATCGATCGGCGCATCGCCGAAGTGCGCTTCCAGCCGTCGGTCACGCCGGACGGCGTGTCGGTGCAATTGCTGGCGAACGTCGAAGGCGTGCGCGATCTCGACTCGCTCGAAGTCGACGCGATCGCCGGCATCGGCCTGGTCCGCACCGAGTTCGCGTTCATGGAGCGGCGGCAGTTCCCGACCGAGAACGAACAGGTCGCGATGTATCGCCGCGCGATGGACGGCGCCGGCGGCAAGCCGGTGACGTTCCGCACGCTCGACGTCGGCGGCGACAAGCCACTCGGCTACTTCAAGATGCCCGAGGAGCGCAATCCGGTGCTCGGCTGGCGCGGCATCCGGTTGTGCCTCGACTGGCCCGACATCCTCTACACGCAGATGCGGGCGATCCTGCGCGCCAGCGCGCTCGGGCACGCGCGCGTCCTGCTGCCGATGATCAGCACGCGCAGCGAAGTGGTGCGGTGCCGTGAAGTGCTCGACCAGCTGTCTGCCGACCTGAAGGCCACCGGCGTGCCGTTCGATCCGCAGATCGAACTCGGCGTCATGGTCGAGGTGCCGGTGCTGGTGCCGGTGCTGTCCGACGTGCTGCCGGTCGCCGACTTCGTGTCGGTCGGCACCAACGACCTCGTCCAGTACCTGCTCGCCGTCGACCGCGACAACCAGCGCGTGGCGAAGATGTACGACCCGTTCCATCCGGGCGTGCTGCGGGTGTTGAAGCAGATCGCCGACGCGGCGGCGGTGGCCGGCAAGAGTGCTTCGATCTGCGGCGAAATCGCCGGCGACCATTGGTTCACGCCGATCCTGGTCGGGCTCGGCTACCGCGAATTGTCGATGGCGCCGGTGTTCGTGCCGCGCGTCAAGCTGATGCTGCGGTCGTTCACCGTCACCGAATGCCAGGATCTGGCCACGCGCGCCGCGGCGATGCAATCGACGTCGGCGGTGCGCAAGCTCGTGCAGGAGGAGATCCAGCCGCGCTGGGTTCGCCAACTCGCCGCTTCGGAGGATGGTCGCCGATGACAGGCCAAAGCCGGCGCGGCAACTGGTCGGTGCAGGAGCTCGAACGGCTGCGGCAGCTGCTGCCGCGGCGTGGCGTCGAAGTGACGGCGACGTTGTTGCGGCGTTCGGCGGCGAGCGTGCAGCGCAAGGCCCTGCAGATCCTGCGGGTTCCCCCTCGGCGTGGTGACTGGACCGACAGCGACGATTCGTTGTTGCGTGAGTCCTGGGGGGCTGTCGAAGCCCGGTTGTTGGCGACCATGCTCGGGCGGCCGATCGCCGATGTGCAACGCCGGGCGACCAGGCTGCGGACCCAGCTGCGGCGCGGCAGTTGGCAGCACCAGGAACGCCAACGCCTCAAAGAGCTGTTCGCCACGCGCGCCGACATCGATCTTGAGGTCTGCCTGTCGCGGCCGCGTGACGAGATCCAGGCGATGGCGCGGGCGTTGTGCCTCGCCAAGGACAAGCGCTTCCTCGTGCAGGAAGCTGTTCGCCGGCACCGCGCCGAACCCTCGCCTGGCCGGCAGGGGGCGACGATGCCGCGCTGGACCGCCGATGAGGTCGAGCGTTTGCGTGCGATCTACGCCGATCGCGACAACCTCGAAGTGGCGCGGGCGCTCGGCCGCAGCGTGACCAGTGTCGCCAACAAGGCGAACCAACTCGGGCTGCACAAGGAGCGCGAAGTGCTGGCCAGCATCGGGCGACTCAACGTCGGCATCCGTCACGGAAGTGTCGATGGCGCCGGCGCCTGATTCCGCACCGTGAGCAGTGGTCGGGCGCAGGTGCGCGATTTTTCGCCGGGGTAGCTCAACTCGCGGTGTCGCCTGAGCCGATGCCTAGCCCAACATCCGCTCGTCCTTTCGAGCGGTGTTCACCGAGGTACGTCATGGAAATCGTGGGGAAGAAGAGCCAGGGGCTGTCGGTCACGGCCCTCAAGGACGACAAGACGGTCATCATTTCGTTCAACGACCGTTCTCTGAACTTCTACGTCACGGACTCCCTGAAGGAGTCGTTGAAGGAGACGATCAACGGCAAGATCGAGGATGGGTACCAGCACTTCGTGCTGAACCTCGACAATGTCAAGATCATCGACTCATGCGGTGTGGGCCTCATCATCGTGGCCAACAACGTGACGTCGTCGCGCAACTGCAAGCTCTACCTGAGCAACATCAAGCCGTTCATCGTCAAGATCTTCGAGATCATGCGGATCTCGAAGCACTTGGCGATCTACGACAAGGAAGACGACGCGTTGGCGGCGATCAAGGGCGGCAAGTAGCCGTCCGCTGTTCGTCGGTGGGATCGCGCCCTGGGTGCGGTCCGTACCCGCAGGGCCGCACTCAGCCATGTCCACGAGCGCCTGCATCCTGATCGTCGACGCGGATGGCGGAGCACGCCTTCGCGACGTCGTGACGGCGGCGGGCGCCACGCTGAGGAGCGCTGCCACAGCCGAAGCTGCGACGACCCACCTCGGGGTCGTCGATGCCCTGGTCGTCGGACCGGACGACCTCACGGCGGCCTTGCGGCATGCAGCGGAGACGAATGGCGTCGAAGTGCTGCTGGCGCCGTCGCACGCGCCCGACGTGCCCGTGCTCGAGCGCGCCCTGGCAGAGGGCTGCGCTGCCGTAGTGGCGCCCGGAGCCGACGTGGCGACCTGGCGTCGCCACCTGGCCACCGTTGCCGAACGCCGGCAGCGCTCGACGACGCTGCGGGAAGACGTGCGCCGCCTGCGGTTCCAGACCGAGGAACTGCGGCAACGCTGTGCGCAGCAGGCCGAGCGCATGCAGCAAAACCAAGAGACCTACTTCCTCGACCTGTCCCGGATCATGACCATCATCTCGAACATCATGGACGGCATCGTGTTCGTCGATCGGACCGGCAGCGTCACGCTGCTGAACCCGGCGGCGGAAGATCTGCTCGGTGCCAAGTCGTTCGTGGCGATCGGCAAGCCGATCGCCGCCCTGCAAGGACGTCGCGAACTGCTGCAGTCGCTCGCCACCGACCACGCGAAGATGGCGACGCAGAAGGAAGTGTCGCAGACGATCGAAGTGCACCACAACGAGCAGGACCTGCTCTACATCAAGTGCATCACGTCGCGCGTGCTCGACTACCGCGGCCAGGCGGCCGGCGTGTTGACCGTGCTGCGCGACGTCACCGCCGAGTTCAAGGCCGACCAGCTGAAGAACCAGTACCTGTCGATCGTGGCGCACGAACTGCGCACGCCGCTCACCGGCATCAAGACGTTCGCGACAATGATGACGAAGGGGGCGCTCGGCGGCCTCACCGAACGCCAGCAGCGCGTCTGCGAGTCGATCCGCGAGCAGTCGATCCGCCTTGAGCACCAGATCGACAAGCTGATCAACCTCGGCAACCTGGAGTCGGCCGACTACGGGCAGGACCGCGAAGTGTTCCCACTGTCGGAATTCGCAGCAGGTCTGCTGGCGCCGTTCGAGCAGCCGGCGCGCGACCGTCGCATCAATCTCCACTTCGAGGTCGATCCCAACGACGAGAGCCTGTTCGCCGACCGCAGCGACCTGCGCCGGGCCTGCCAGGCGCTGGTCGAAAACGCCCTCAAATTCGTGGCCGACGACGGCCAGGTCGCGGTGCGCATCGAGCGGCGCGATGGGGGGTTGCGGTTCCGGGTCACCGACGACGGCATCGGCATCGATCCACGCTACCACCGGCGCATCTTCGAGAAGTTCTTCCAGGTCGAAGACCCGTTGACCCGCCACCACGGCGGGGCCGGTCTGGGCCTGTTCGTGACCAAGGGAATCGTCGAAGCGCACGGAAGTAGCATCGAAGTCTCCAGCCAACTGGGCCGGGGAGCCGATTTCTCCTTTGCACTGCCGTTGCACCGGCAGCCAGCGCCTGCGGCCGTAGCACCTTTGGCCAAGTAGTACCGAGCACTCCAATGCAACGAACCGTCCTGATCATCGAAGACGAGAAGCTGATCATCGTCTCCACCCAGATGGTGCTCGAAGCTGCCGGCTTCCGCGTCGAGTCTGCCACCAACGGCGAAGATGGCATTGCCAAGGCCCGGTCGCAGACACCGGATCTGATCCTGCTCGACATCATGATGCCCGGCATCGACGGCTGGGAGACGCTGACGCGACTGAAGCGCGACACCGCGACCGCGAACATCCCGGTGGTGATCTTCACCGCGCGCGAGCATTCGCGTGGGCACCAGAAGAGCTCCGAGATGGGAGCCGTCGACTACTTCCGCAAGCCGTTCGAACCCGACGAGCTGATCGAACTGGTCGAGAAGCACGTCGGCCAGCGCGCCTGAGCCGGGTCGTGCGCGAAGGCGAACCCATCGCGTCGCTGTTGCCCACCGAACGCGTCGCCGCCGACGCCGATTCGCGATTGCGCTCGGTGTTCCTGCAACATCGTCTGGTCGCCGGCATGCCGCGTTGGCCAGGACTGCCACCGACGGTGGCGCAGTTCGTGATCGAACAGATTGCCGAGCATCTGCTCGCGGTGCCGGGGGGCCTCGAGCCCTTGATGATGCTGGAGCGGGAACAGCCGCTGCTGGTGCGCAGCACTTCGATCGCGGTGCTGGCGGTGTCGTTGGCCCGCGCGGGGGGCTGGCCGGCGGGCCAGCTCGCCGAACTCGGCGCTTCGGCGCTGCTGCACGACGTCGGCAGCGTGCTCGGCGACGGCGCCTCGGGCCGCGCCGGCTTCCAATGGCTGTCGTCGCGCGGCAGTTCGGAGTTCTGGCTGCGTTGTGCTTTGGTCGCGCGCCACGCGCGGGCAGGTGCTGGCGAGGCCGGCGAGCCGCCGTCGTTCAGCGTCGCGGTAGTGCAGCTCGCCGCCGTCCTGCACGAGCGCATGGCTGCGACCGGTTGCGTGCCCACCGCCGCTTGGTTGCGAACGGAGCCTGCGTGCGCCGGGATCCCCGACGCCGTGCTTGGGCTCGTCGATCGGCTCTGGCCGGTGTGAACGACCGGAGTCGCCGCGGACGCCGTCACTCGTGACGGAGCGCCTCGACCGGGTCCATGTTCGCCGCGCGCCACGCCGGGTAGAGCCCGAACACGACGCCGACTGCCGCCGAGATGCCGAACGCCAGCATCACGTGCGGGGCCTGGATGTCGGTCGGTTGCTTGAAGTACTTCTCGATGCCGTACGGCACCAGCATGCCGAGGCCGACTCCGACCAGGCCGCCGAGCGCCGACAGCACGCCGGCTTCGACCAGGAACTGCTGCACGATGTGCTTCTTCTTCGCGCCCAGCGCCCGGCGGATACCGATCTCGCGGGTGCGCTCGGTCACGGTCGCCAGCATCACGTTCATGATGCCGATGTCGCCGACCAGCAGGCTGATCGAGGCGATCACCGCGAGCACCAGGTTGAACATGCGCTCGGTCGCCTCGGCCTTGCGCAGCAACTCGAGCGGCACCGTGATCTCGTAGTCCTTCTTGTTCCGGTGCACCTGCTCGCCTTGCAGCATCTGGTCGAGCACCGCAGCCGCACCTTCGACCTCGGCCGTGCTCGGCAGCTTGACCTTGATCTCGTGCAGTTCGACCTGCTCCCAGCGGTTGATCAGCGGGTTGCGCACCGTGTCGCCGAAGCGACGGCGCGAACTCGTCATCGGGATGAAGCCGCACTGGTCGAGCGTGGTGCCGTTCGGCGACGCGGCGCGGCCCTGGTACTCGAGCACGCCGATGATCTCGAAGCGGTCCTCGATGCCGACCAGGATCGTCTTGCCGACCGGGTTCTCCAGCGGGAACAGCATGCGCGCCAGCCGTTCGCCGAGCACGCACACGTTGGCCTGTCGCTGCTGGTCCAGCTCGGTCAACCAGCGTCCCTCGTGCACCTTCATGTTGGTGACTTCGAGGAAGTTGACCTCGGTGCCGATGATCATCGTCTGGCCCCAGTTCTCGCCGCGCATCACCGGGCGCTGGAACTCACGCACGCGCACCACGGTGGCCTGCGGCAGCAGGTTCTGGATGCGGTCGGCCTCCTGGTAGAAGAGCCCGTACGACAACGTGCTCATCATGCTCGAGGCCGACGACTGCTGCGTCTCCTCGGGCTTCTGGCTGCGGAGCAGGACGTTGGTGACGCCCATTTCGCGGTACTGCTTCAGCGTCTCGGCCGAAGCGCCTTCACCCACGGCGAGCATCGCGATCACCGACGCGACCCCGAACAGGATGCCGGCGGTGGTGAGGCAGCTGCGCAGTTTGTGCAGCATCAGGCTCTTCAGCCCGAGCTTGACCATGCGCATGGTGTCGGCGATCACGGATGGCCTCCATTCGCGGCGACGGCAGTGCGGTTGTTGACCAGTTTCTCGACCTGGCCGTCCTTCAGCCACAGCGTTTGGTCGGCGCGCTCGGCGACCTTGGGATTGTGGGTGACGATCACGATCGTGACGCCGTCCGGACGCAGGTCGTCGAACAGGTCGAGGATCTCCTTCTCGGTGTTGCTGTCGAGGTTGCCGGTCGCTTCGTCGGCGAGCAGGAACAACGGGTCGTTCATCAGGGCGCGAGCGATCGCGACTCGCTGCTGCTGGCCTCCGGACAGTTCGAGCGGACGGTGTTCGAGCCGTTTGCCGAGGCCGACGCGCTCGGCGAGGTACTCCGCTTTCGCGCGCGATTCGCGGCCGACGCGGCCCTGGTAGAACAGCGGCACTTCCAGGTTCTCGAGCACGGTCAACTGCGGGATCAGGTTGAAGCTCTGGAAGATGAAGCCGATCTCGCGGCCACGCACGTCGGACAGGTCGTCGTCGTTCAGCTTGCTGACGTCGCGACCGCCGACGCGGTACTCGCCGGTGGTAGGGCGGTCGAGCCCGCCGAGGATGTTGAGCATCGTGCTCTTGCCGGAGCCCGAGCGGCCCATGATGGCGAGGTAGTCGCCTTTGCGGACCTGCATCGAGATGCCGTTGAGCGCCTTCACGACGTTCTTGCCCATCACGTAGTGACGGTGCACGTCGACGAATTCGGCGATGATCGTACGTTCGGCGGACTGGGTCACGCGCGCGTCCTCGTCAGTTGCCACGGCGCCGGCCGCCGCCGTCGCCGCCACCGTTGTTGCCGCCGGGGGGGTCGCCACCTGCGCCCGCGCCGCCGCCGCTGTTGTTGCCCCCAGGCCCGCGGCCGCCGTTCATCGACGAACGCATTGCCGCGCGCAGCGCGTTCTGGTGCGTCTGCGCCGTGGTCAGGTCGTTGGCATCTAGCGCCTTGCGCAGGTCGGCCAGCGTCTTCTCCGCTTGCTTGGCCTTCTCTTCGCCAAGGAGCTCGCGATTCCCGTCGATCATGCCCGAGTAGCGGTCGAGGCCTGCCTTGGCCTCGGTCAGTTCCTCCGGAGTCATTTCGGCGAAGTTCTTCCGCGTGCCGCCACCCGTGCCGCGGCCGGTGCGGTTGCCGGCGCCGGGAGCATCGGTGCCGCCATCGCTCGGCGTCGGCTTGTCCACTTCCTTCAGCGGTGCCGGTTCCGGGGCAACGGGCTGCTCGAACGTCGGTGCCGCCACGCCCGTTGGCGGGGTCAGGCGCAGCACATCGCCGGCGACCACGCCGTCGAGCACCTGCACCCGTTCCGTGTTCTGCCGGCCGACCTTGACCCGGACCGGCGTCGCGCCGCCGCTCGTCTCCTTCCACACGTAGTTGACCGAGCGGTCGCGAAACACGGCCTGCAGCGGCACCGGCAGCGTGTCCTTCAGCGTGTCGACCATGATCGTCACGCTGGCTGCCATGCGCGAACGCAGTCGGCCTTCCGGGTTGTCGGAATCGAGCTCGACCACGGTGGTGTAGACCTTGCGGTCGCTCGAGCCCCAGCTGCTGTTGCTGTCGGCGACCGGCGCCACGCTGGTCACGCGGCCGCTGAAGGACTCGCCCTGGAACGCTTCGATCGTCGCGTGCGCGATCTGGCCGCGCGCCACTTTGTCGACCTGCGCCTCCTGCACCTTGATGACGCAGCGCATCTTGGTGGTGTCGGGCAGGATGATGATCTCCTGCCGTTCGCGCACCTGCACGCCTTCGCGCACCGCTTCGCCGCCGCCGCGGTTGCGGTCCATGCGGGCGTAGACGACGGTGCCGGGCGTGGGTGCGAGGATCACACCGCTCGCGATCTGGCGCTCGAGGTTGTCCAGACGTTCCTTCGCGACCTGGTACTCGCGGTCCTTGGCGTCGATGTCGGTCTTCGACTTCTGGCGTTCGGCGTCGTTGCTCGCTTCGACGCGTTCGAGCTCCAGCACCGCGTTCTCGAAGTCCTGGCGCAGCTTGATCTTGTCCTTGTTCAGCGTGTAGTTGACCAGCAGTTCGAGGTCGTTCCACGCGATCGTCACCTTCGAGGCCTGGCTCTGGTAGGCGAGTTCGTCGCGCGCGAGTTCGTTGCGGGTGATGAACTGCTTGGCGGCCAGGTTCCGGCTGTGCGAGTAGGTCTCTTCCTTGACCTTGAGGTCGGCCATGGCGAGACGGATCTGGTCGGCCTGCTGCAGGATCTTGTTCGCCATCTCGCCCATGTCGCGCTGCAACGGATCGCCGTCGCCGGGCACGTCCATGAGGCTCACGACCTTGTCGACGAGGCCGGCGTACTTGTGCGGGTTGATCGTCGCCGCGATCGCCGGCGCCGAGGGGTTGTTGGCGCCAACGTTGGCATCCACGGGAGCGGAGATGGTTTCGGCCTTCGGTTCCGACACGAGGTCGCGCAGCAGCGTCACCATGTCGGCGTTCTTGCCTTCGCTGCCTTGGCCGTTCTTGGCGCCGAGCAGTTTCTCGAGCTCCATGCGCGCGATCTCGAGCTCGGACGAAGCGGTGTTGCGCTTCGACAGCAGCTCCTTCTCCAGGATGTTGCTCTCGGTGCGGGCCTGCGCCAGCGCGCTGGTGGCCTTCTCCACCGCGATCTCCTGCGTTGCGCGCTTGTCGACGAGTTCGCTGACGTCGAGTTCGACCAGCTTCTGGCCTTGCTTCACGATCGAGCCTTCCGGCTCGATGAAGATGATGGTCGTTTGTCCTTCCACCTCGGAACGCACGATCGTCTCGCGCTGCGCCTGCAGTTCGGCGTTCTCCTTGACGGTGATCGGCAGTTCGCCGCGCGACACGATGAACAGGTTGGGATCCTGGGTCGGCGTCGCCGAGGAGTCGCCAGCGCAGCTCACGGCGACGGCAAGCGGAAGGATCAGGAACGGTCGGACTCGGAACACGGTCATTGTCTTCACTCCGCGGGCTTGCCGGACGGCATCGGCAGCGATTGGTCGAAGCGCAACCCGGTCGGCTCCAGGGCGATCGCTTCCAGGTCGTTCATGAGTTGCAGGCGCGCGATCGAGTATTCGACGATGGCGGCCGTGAGATCGAGCTGCGCTTGCAGCAGCGCATCCTGCGCGTCGAGCTTCTCCAGCGCTTCGACGCGACCGGCGGCGTAGAGCGCGGTGGTCGCCTCGACGCGTTGGCCGGCGAGTTCGACGGCGACCGACTGGATGCGGAAGCTGTCGATCGCGCTCTGGATGTCGCGCAGCGACGTGCGCACGTTGGCGCCGAGGGTGTCCTCGCTCTGTTCGCGCGAGCGCAGCGCCTGGTCGAAGCTGATCAACGAACTGCGGTAGGCGTTGCGTTCGACCAGCTTGTCGAGCGCCAGGTCGAGTTCGAAACCGGCCGACCAGTCGATGCGCGACCAGTCGAGATTGAGGCCCTTGCCGCTCTCCGCCGGCACCGACAGCGCCGCCGTGAAGTCGATCGACATGTTGAGCGCGTCCTCGCTGACGAGGATGCGGCGGCCGGCGTCTTCGACTTCGTCGATGAACGTGCGGTGGTCGAGCCGGCGCTGCCGGGCCAGGTCCATCGCGGCGTCTTCGGTCAGGGTGATCTCGGCGACACCCTGGACGCTCAGTCGTTGCAGTTCGGCGGGATCGAGATCGATGCGCGCGGTGATCGGCAGGCCGAGGGTCAACTTGAAGCGATCGAGCGTCGCCTGCAGCCGGTTCTTCGCCGCCACGCGCTGGGCGTCGGCGGAGTACTCGCTCTGTTTGGCGCGGCCGAGGTCGGTGACGGTGCGGCGGCCGGCGGCGAACAGTTCTTCGATCTGGGTCCGCGAATCGGTCAGGCTGCGGTAGTTGGCTTCGACGTTGACGAGGTCGGCGGCCTGCCGCACGACGTTCCAGTAGTCGCTGACCACCTGCACCGCGAAGTCGGCGCGGAAGCGCTCGAAGTCGCGCATCGCGTAGATCACGTTGCGTTCGGACTGCGTCAGCGGCTCGCGCACGATGCGGCGGCCGGCGCCGCGCAGCAGCGGCTGGGTCAGCGTCAGGTTCAGGATCGAACTGCCGTCGAAGCTGCCGCCGTGGATCACCGACCGCAGGAAGGTGTTGACGAAGCTCGCGACCACGCGGGTGCCGGCGGTGCTGGTCGCCGAGGCGCCCAGATTGCTGCCGAGGCTGGCGTCGGCGCTGGTGTCGGCCTCGCCGGCGACGCCGCCGTCACCGCCGAGGCCAAAGCGCCAGGCGAAGTCGTGCTGGCTGCGCGTCAGGTTGAGCGCGGCCAGGTAGAGCTGCTCCTTCTGCCGTTGGAAGTCGCGGCTGTTCTCGGCGGCGACGTCGAGCGCTTCCACCAGGGTCAGGCGGACCGGTTCGTGGGCCTTCAGCAGGCGCGTGCGCAAGGTGTCGACCGGGCGCTCGACGCGGAACGGGCGCTGGCTCCCGGTCACCTTGGCCGAGGCCTCTTCCAGGATGCCGTAGACCTGGTCGTCGGCGGAATCCTTGTTGGCGGTCGGAGACGAGCACGCTGGGAACAGCGCGCAACAGAATGCAATCGGGATCGAGCGACGGAGCGGCACGGGGCAGGGGCCGGCGAAGCGCCGGAGTGGTTGATCAGACGAAGGTCTTAGGTGGCCACCGTTGTTTTTTCTCCCCCGGCCGACCTCTGTTACTACGATAGGACGGTGGCGGTTACGGCTCTTTCGAGCCGTTGTTCGACGGGGGCATGGTCTCCATCCTGATCACGGCGGGCCCAACCCGCGAGTACCTCGACGACGTGCGGTTCCTGAGCAACGGCAGCTCGGGACGCATGGGGTGCGCCCTCGCGCAAGCCGCGCGGAATGCGGGCCACGGGGTGACGCTGGTGCTCGGTCCGGTCGAAATCATCGCGCCATCCGGTGTCGCCGTGGTGCACGTCGTCTCCGCGCTCGAGATGCAGCAGGCGGCGGAACGTGCGTTTCCGAAGTGCGACATCGTGATCGCCGCGGCGGCGGTGAGCGATTGGCGGCCAGCGACGCGCGCACCCGGCAAGCCGGCGCGGGGCCCCGACGAGCAGGTGCTGCGACTGGTACCGAATCCTGACATCGTCGCCGGGCTCGCAGCGCGCAAGGGGCCGCGCATCGTCGTCGGCTTCGCTCTCGAAGCGGCCAGCGCCGGCATGCCGGCGGCGATCGCACGCGGTCGCCAGAAGCTGGTGAAGAAGGCGCTCGACGCCGTCGTCGTCAATCTGCACGACACGATCGGCAGCACGAGTGCGCAGTTCGTCGTATGCCATCGTGAGGGTCGCGACGAAGAACTGCCGCGCATGGACAAAGAAGCTGCCGCGGCGCGCATCGTCGCCATGGCGGAGCAACTGTGGCGGGCGAGGGCAACACCGTGAGCAAGAGCGACACCAAGGATCCAGAACCCACGACCAGGAAGCGACCGAACCGCTTCGTGCCCGTCGACGACGTGCCGAGGCTCGGCTTGTCGCAGCGGGCGCGCGAAGTGGTCGCGTTGGCGATGTGCGGCCTGGCACTGTTCGGCATGTTGAGCCTGGCGACATTTCGCTACGCGTCGATCGACGACAAGATCCCGACCGGGGGCATGCAGAACCTGGGCGGTGTCGTCGGCTACCACCTGGCGCACGGCTTCACGCGGTCGCTGGGGTTCGCCGGCTGGGTGCCGTTCCTCATGCTGCTCGTGGCCGGCATCTGCATGTTCGTCGGGCGCGTGCTGGCGCGGCCGACGATCAAGGCGCTCGGCACCGTGGTGTTCGCCGCGATGGTGGCGATCCTGTTCGCCGGCGGCGACGGCCGGGCGGGCATCACCGCCGCCACGCCGTGTGGCGCGGGCGGCATGTTCGGCATGGTCGTGTCGCCGAAGCTCGAAGACTTCTTCGGTGGCACCGGCCGCCTGCTGCTGGTGGTGTTCGGCGCGCTGATCGGATTGATGATCGCGACCGAGTGGTTGTTCTCGCAGTTGGTGCTGCGCGCGGTTCGTGGGCTGGAGTCCGTGTGGCGGCGCCTGCTGCGCCGTCCCGAAGTGGCCACCGCGGGAGCCCCTGTGGGGTTGGCCGACGAGGGCGATGGCGTGGTGTCGAAGCGCAAGCCAAAGCGTGACAAGGGTGGCGCCGCGGAGGACGCGGAGGCAGCGGGTGCCGTTGCGGCCACTTCGCGCCGCGCCCCGAAGGCGAGCGGCGACGACGCCGCCGCGGAAGCAGCGGCTGCTGCTGCGGAGGCAGCGGAAGCTGCATCCGAAGGTGCCTTGGTTGGCGGCACGAAGAAGCGGCGCTCCCGCGGGCGCGGCGAGGACGACGAAGCGACTGGCGACCAGGACGATGCCGACGAGCCCGTGGTCGAGGTGCCGCGCGCCGACAATGGCAAGGACGGCAAGCGCAAGGCGACCCGGCGCGACGAGCCAGGCGACGATGAAGAAGACGACGACCTCGATGTGCGGGGTGCGGTCGAGACGAAGCCGGCTGCGAGCGGCGACGACGCCGCTGCCGCGCCCAAGGTCGAGCCGACGCCGGAACCGATGGTGGTCGTGCCGACGCCGGTCGTGATCCGGCCCAAGCCCCCAAAGCCAAAGCCGAAGCCGAAGAAGAAGTCCACGGGCCAAGCGCCACTGCCGTTCGAGGACTACCCGTTCCCGCCGATCGAGTTGTTCCAGGAGCCGGTGCTCAATGACGCGTCGACGACGTCGGACGTGTTGCAGAAGGGCGGGCAGGCCATCGTCAACAAGCTCGCGAACTTCGGCATCCAGGCCGAGGTCGTCGAAGCGTCGGTGGGTCCCGCGGTCACGCAATACGAACTGCGTCTGGCCGAGAGCATCCGCGTCAACAAGGTCGTCGGCTTCGAGTCCGACCTCGCCGCCGCGCTGAAGGCGGTGTCGGTGCGCGTCGTCGCACCCATTCCCGGCAAGGACACGATCGGCATCGAGGTGCCCAATCCCGAACGGCAGAAGGTGTTCATGCGCGACCTGCTCGACCAGTTCGGGCGGTCGGACGAACTCGCCATTCCGCTGTACCTCGGCAAGGACGTCGGCGGCAACCCGATCGTCGAGGACCTGGCGAAGATGCCGCACTTGCTGAGCGCCGGCGGCACCGGCTCGGGCAAGTCGGTGTGCATCAACTCGATCCTGCTGTCGATCCTGATGACGCGCACGCCGAGCCAGGTGAAGCTGATCCTGGTCGATCCGAAGATGGTCGAGTTGCAGGCCTACAAGCGGGTGCCGCACCTGTGCTGCGACGTCGTCACCAACATGAAGAAGGCCGCCGGCGTGCTGCAGTGGGCCGTCGACGAGATGGAGAACCGCTACGCGCTGCTGTCGGCCGTGGGCGTGAACCACATCCGCAACTACAACCGCCTCGGCCAGCAGGAACTGGCGAAGCGCATGCAGCGCGAGCCCGACCCCGAGCGCGTGCAGCTCGCCTACGTCGTCATCGTCATCGACGAGTTCGCCGATTTGATGAACGTGGCGCAGAACGAAGTCGAAGAGCTGATCCAGCGCCTGGCGCAGAAGTCGCGCGCGGTCGGCATGCACGTGATCCTGGCGACGCAGCGGCCGAGCAGCGAAGTGATCACCGGCATCATCAAGGCGAACCTGCCGTGCCAGATCGCCTTCAAGGTGAACCGCCGCATCGACTCGCGCGTGATCCTCGACGCCAACGGCGCCGAGAAGCTGCTCTGCTTTGGTGACATGCTCTACATGCCACCGGGCGGCGCGGCGCTGTTGCGGGCGCAGGGCACGTTCGTCGCCGACGACGAGATGCAGGCGGTAGTGCGCTTCCTCGAAGAGCAAGGGCAGGAGCCGCAGTTCACGCCGTCGTTGGTGCAGACGCAGAGCAGCTCGCGCGCGGCGGTTGCCGATCGCGACGAGCGGTATCGCGAAGCCGTGGAGATCGTGCTCGGCCAACAGCGCGGTTCGGCGACGTTGCTGCAGCGGGCGCTTGCCGTTGGCTACACGCGCGCCACGCGGTTGCTGGAACTGATGGAAGAGGATGGGCTCGTCGGTCCGTTCGTCGGCAGCAAGTCGCGCGACGTGTTGCTGACGATCGAGGAGTGGCGGGCGCGCGAGGAACAGCGGGAGGCGATGGAAGAGGAGGCGGGCGAGGGCGAGGCGAGTGGCGATGATGCCGAGGGTGGTGAGCCGGAGGCGGTAGGTGCTGCCGAGGCAGGCGGCGATGTGGCTCCGTTCCTGCTCGATAGTTCGGGGGCGCCACTGCCGGAGGATGGCTCGGATCCGATGTCGGAGACGGCGACGAAGGACTGAGTTTGGCAGTGCCGTCTCCGCATGCGTAGCTAGCTGGGATCGCAGGTAGGTGACCGACTTGCCGCATTCGCCGGACGCGCTACTCTGCAGCTTCGTCTCTTTTGGCCGTGTTCGGCCGGCTCATGTGATCGACGGGGGTCGAGTGGCCTTTGGCGGTTTGTGCTCCCAGGGGAGTGACCAATGAAAACCAATCTGCGCACCCTCATCGTCCTGGTTTGCGTTGCGAGTGCATCGCGCGCTCAGCAAGTGTGGAAGGTCAACACCAATGGTGAGCATGGTGCTCACTTCCTTGACTTGCCCGCCGCCGTAGCTGCAGCTGCGCCAGGGGACACAATACTCGTTTACAACACACCGACTTCAGGTGTCCTTTTCTCGGGCACGACAATCAACAAGCCGCTGCGAATTGTTGGAACAAGAGTCGGCTATCCGCCGACAGCGACGGCGAACCCATGGAATGTGGGCATCATTGGAGCGCTGTCCATCGTCGGAATTGCTGCGGGACAGTCCGTCGTGCTTTCCAACCTCTGGATAAGGCACTGGCCGCCCTCGTCGGGACTTGCGTCGCCGGTCAACATCCTCGACTGCGCAGGCTCGGTATTGCTCGATGACGTCACCTACGATGGGGGCGGCTACTACGGCCAGTGGATCTCCATCGAGCGGTGTGCCGATGTCGTCCTGCGTGGCTGCGAGTTCCGGATCGGCGGAGATCCCATACGCATCGTGGACTCCAACCTGCTTCTGTCCAACACGTGGGTCGTTCCGGAGGGCCCTTCCACGTTTGGGTATGCCTACACCATCCAGACTGAGAGCGTTCGACTGCTGCGATCGACAATGACGGTGGTCGGATCCCTAGTGAGCGGCCCCGGCCCTCTCAACTGGCAGTACCCGACTGCACGCAGCGCTGTCGCCCTCGATGCGTCCACGCTTCGCGTCGGAGCTTCGGCACGGGTGCAAGGGGGGCTTCATCCGGGGGCTCCTGGTTGGTATCCGGGCGACTACGCGGCGGCATTCACGTTCGTCTCCACAGCCCCGAGCGTCGTCGAGCGCGACCCCCGGGCCTACCCGTTCTCGCACCCGTACCTGCAACCGCCCGCCATCGTCCCGTGCGACGAGACGTACCACGACTGGGTCGTCGCCGGCTACGACTTCCACGTCTCCACGCTCGGCCCGGCCGGCGGCTTCGCGCTACTCCTGTTCGGCGACACGATTCCCCGCGTCCCCACTCCGATCGGCGTGCTCGGCATCGACCCACTGACCGCCGGAGTGCTGGACATCGTGCCGTTGAGTGTGAGCCAGGGTCTCTACCAGTGGACGCTCCACTGCCCGAGTGCGGCGCCGAGTGCCTACGCGTTCGGCCTGCAGTCGCTGACCTTGTCGCCAAGCGGCGCGATCGGCCTGACCCAGCCGTCGCCGCTGACGGTCGGCTGGCCCACCACGCGTATTCCGTAGGCGCGACGCAGTGCGCCGGCGGCCATCGCGCGCAAAAGAAGCCCCGAGGTGACGACGCGAACGCCGACACCATCGCTTGTGGCGTGCCGGTGCCACCGGTAGATTCGTAGCGTTCCCTTCGGTGGCGCCGGATGGAACGCTCGCACTGCCCGGGAGGGGCGCAACACCGTGAATACGTCGGGATCGCACCAGGTAGTTCCCTCGCGCACCATCGCCCACAGCCTGTGGCCGTGGCTTCCCATCGGCATCTCGACGGTGTCGGTGTCGGCGCTGCTGTACTACCACTTCCACCAGTTCGAGTTCACGCCGACCGCGCCGCTGCAACTCGCCTACGCGTGGATCTACCGCAGCTTCGGGCTGGCGCCGTCGTTCCTGTTCTTCCTGCTGGTCGCGGCCTGGAGCTCGGTCTGGTTGCTGACCGGCGAGTTGCAGCGGCCGGTCAGCCGGTTGCTGCGCATCACCAGCATGTCGGTGCTGGTCGGCATCTTCCTGAACCTCGGCGAAGGCGGCGTGTCGCCGGGTGTGCACAAGGGCGAACTGGGGGCGTGGCTCGCGTTTGGACTGTGGCAGTGGTTTGGCTACGTGCCGAGCCTGGTCGTCGTGTTCGCGATGACCTTTGCCTCGATGCTGCTCGCGACCGACTTCTTCTTCAGCGACGCCTTCGAGCGGTTGCGTCGCACGCGTGCGGCGGAAGCGGGTGTCGAAGACGAAGTCACCGAGCGCCTGCGCAGCATCGGCGGGGCCAGTCCCCAGCCGGTGGCGTCGGAGGCGCCGTCGTCGGCGATGACGCCGCACGTTCCCGATGCCGACGTCGAGTTGACCCGGTCGACGCCGCACGATGCGTTGCCAACGCCGTCGGCCGCCGAGCCGATGGAGATCGACGCGCCACGGCAGCGCCGTTCGTACTTCGAACGCCGGCGCGAACGCCAGGGGCATCGCACGGCGCACGACGACGAATGGACGCCGCTGGCCCCGGAGAGCCAGGAGATCGACAACGCCGAAACGCTGGCCCACGAGCCGGTGCGTGCGACCGACGAGACCGAAGCCGAGGATGAGCCTCGCTCGGAGATCCAGGACGCGTGGTCGACGGCAGAAGCGCTGGCGCGCGAAGTGCCGCCGGCCGAGGCGCCGCGGGTGCAGCGCGCTCCCGATGTCGAAGCGGAAGCTGCCCGCTGGATCTCTGACTTCGGCGAGCCGGCCGACGAGCCGCCGGTGGTGGAGCCGGAGATTCCCGCGTCGCGCTGGTCGCATGCCATCGATCTCGGCGCCAGCCCCTTGGAGACGGCGGCGGCTGGCTTCGACGCCAGGCCCGAACCGCAACCGGAACCGCAACCGGACCCGGCGGCCGCGGATGGCGATGTCGTCGCCGCGCGCGATGCGTTCGCCAGCGAGTTGGAGCGCATGATCGCGCCCACGACGGAATCCAAGTTCGTGCGCGAATTGGAACCGGAAGTGCTGGCGACGAACGAGTTCGTGGTCGTGTCGGGAACGCCGGCGGAGCTCTCGCCCGAGCCGCCACCCGGGTCGGACGAGGTGAAGGACGACGAGTTGGCGGCAGCAGCCGAGCCGTCGGAGCCCGTGGTGTCGATTCCGCGGCCCGACGTGGTGCCGCCGCCTCGGTTGTTCGAGCCGGTCGCGATCGTGCCACCGCCGCCGCCGGAGCCGGAATCGAAGCAGCAGCAGCTGTTCGGTGGCCAGCTCGACGAAAACCTCGTGCAGGAGGCGATCGAGCTGGTGACCGGGTCGCGGCGCGCCAGCGTCACCTTCCTGCAGCGCAAGCTGCGCATCGACTACGCGCTCGCGGCCGACGTGCTCGCCGAGTTGGCGGCGCGCGGCATCATCGCGGTGGAAGGCGATGCGACGCAGGGGCGCGTGCTCGGCTCGTGAGCGCGCGCGGACGCGATTTTCTTGCACAGGCAGAAGTTGGCGTCGGGCCGAGCGCGCTTGGCCGACGTCCCCAGTTTCCCCACGACTACTGACAGGTTCTCAACAGGCTGCCGCCTTGCGCGGTGGCGCTGGTTCGATAAGGGATGCGTCGGCGTACGGCATGGTCGACTTCAAACAGACCTTCGATGGGCGGGGTGTGCCGCAGAATCTCGAGGCAGAGCGTTCCGTCCTGGGAGCGCTGCTGCTGCATTCCGATGCAGTCGTCGATGTGACCTTCCTGAAACCGGAGGACTTCTACCTCCCGCGCCACCAGGTCATCTTCCAGTCGATCCTGTCGGCGTACAACGGCCGGCACGCGACCGACCCGATCGTGGTGGGCGAAGAGCTGTCGCGCAACGGCCGCCTGGAAGAGGCCGGCGGCCACGAGCAGCTGCTCGACCTGATGGAGAGCGTCGTCACTGCGGCGGGCGTCGTCTACCACGCCGAGATCGTGCGCGAGAAGTCGATTTCGCGGCGCCTGCTCGAGACCTGCCTCGACGTCGCGCGTCGGGCCTACGACAACGAACTGGAAGCGAAGGAACTGCTCGACGAAGCCGAGCGGCAGATCTTCGAGATCTCGCGTCTCGACAAGACCGGCGACGCGGTCAGCATCGCCGACGTGCTGCAGTCGACGTTCGAACGCATCGACCGGCTGCGTGAGCGCGAAGGGCGCCTGACCGGCCTCGGCACCGATTTCTACGACCTCGACGACCTGACCGGCGGCCTGCAGCCGGGCGAGCTGATCATCATTGCGGCGCGGCCGTCGATGGGTAAGACCACGTTCGCGCTCAACCTGACCGAGCGGGCGGCGTCGCTGGGGGCGGCGATCGCCTTCTTCTCGCTCGAAATGTCGAACCAGCAGGTCATCCAGAACATGCTGTGCTGCCGGTCGCAGATCGACGGCTCGGCGATGCGCAAGGGGCGGATCACCGACCAGCAATACAAGCGGCTGCAGGACGAGGCGGCGAAGCTCTACGAGACGCCGATCTATGTCGACGACACCCCGGGCATCTCGATCACGCAGCTGCGGGCGAAGTGCCGCCGGTTGAAGCAGAAGCACAACATCGGCATGGTCGTCGTCGACTACCTGCAGCTGATGTCGGGCGGCGGCCGGTTCGAGAGCCGCCAGCAAGAAATCTCGGCGATTTCGCGTGGCCTGAAGAGCATTTCCCGCGAGCTTTCCGTGCCGGTGATCGCGCTCTCGCAGCTCAACCGCGACGTCGAGAACCGCGACGACCACCGGCCTCGCATGTCCGACTTGCGCGAGTCCGGGGCGATCGAGCAGGATGCCGACGTCATCATCCTGCTGCACCGCGACGACTACTACAAACCGACCGAGCAGAATGCAGGCCTGGCGCAGATCATCATCGCCAAACAGCGCAACGGTCCGACCGGTGAAGTGGTGCTGCGTTTCTTCCGCGAGTACATGCGTTTTGAGAACTACACCCGCAGGGCCGAACCGATGCAGTGACGCGCGCCGCGGCCCCGTTCGCGGGTCGCTGGCGGCGTCGCTGTTGCTGTGGGTCGCGCACGCCGTGGCGGTCGGGTCGGCAAGTGCGCAAACAACGCCGGGTGCGTCGCCAAACCCGCCCGCCACGCAGCCTGGGGCGGCGTCGACGGGGCAGGATCCGCAGGCACAAGGACAGGGACAGGGACAGGGACAGGGCGCGGGGCAGGACCCCGGCACCCGGATCGACGGCATCGGCAGCGTGCACTTCGACCGGTTGGTGGTCGCGATGGAAGGCAAGCCGGTCGCGTCGATCTCCATCGTGCGCGCCGACAAGTCCGGCGCTTCGGCGCAGAAGGTCGATGCCGCCACCGCCGAGTCCTACGGCCGTGCGCTGCTGACGCGGGTCGGCCAGCCGTTCGAAGCGCGCAAGGTCTCCGCCGACTGCAACAGTCTCTGGAGCGACCGGCGCCTCGTCGTGAACGGGTTCGCCGCGTTGGTCGACGGCGGGGTCGCGGTGACGTATGCGATCCAGTTCGCGGTCGACGTCTACGCCGACATCGAGTTCGAAGGGTTGAACGCGCTCGATCGCTTCACCGTCGATGGGTTGCTCGGCATCGGTGTCGATCGCCAGGTGACCCGCACCGAAGCCGAGGCGATGCGCAAGGTCCTGCTCGCCCGCTATCGCCGCGACGGCTACGCGTTCGCGAGCGTGGCCATGGCGGAGAAGCCGTTGGACGACACTGCGGCCGCCACGGGCGAATCGGCAACCAGCCGGCCGCTGCGCACGTTGGTCTTCGTCGTCGATGAAGGCCCCAAGGTCACCGTCGGCACGATGACGTTCGTCGGCAACACGTCGTTCGCTGCGGACGCCGTGTTCGGCATGTTCGGCACCGGTTTCTACCTGGTGCGCGACGCGCGCATCGATAGCGACCCGGCGCACGGACTCGTGTCCGGTGGCGCCTACAGCCGCGAAGTGCTCGAAGAGGACCTCGACCGGTTGCGCGTCTTCTATCGCGGGCGCGGCTTCCTCGACGCCACCGTCGATCTCGCCGACGTTCGCTTCGCGCCCAACCGGTCGATCGTCGATCTCACGCTCGTCGTCGTCGAAGGGCCGCGCTACCGCATCCGTTCGGTGCAGATCCAGCACGTCGATGGCGTGCCCGAGAAGCCGCTGGCGAGCCCGCCCCTGTATGCGCCGGACGAAGTGCAGAAGGAACTGAAGGTCGTTCCGGGCGAGTTCTACGACCACGACCGGCTGCAGCTCGACGTGCTGAAGATCACCGACTTCTACGGCAAGCGCGGGCATCCGCCGTCGACGTTCCCGGGCATGGCCGAGGTGCCGCAGGGCTGCCAGGTGTTCACGCCGCGCGAGACGTACGTCGGCGAAACGGAGGTGGACGTCACTTACCTGGTCAGCGAGGGCGTGCCGAAGCGCTTGCGCGACGTCGCGATCCGCGGCAACCGCTTCACCAAGGACCACGTGATCCGGCGCCGCTTCAAGCAGAAGCCCGGCGAACGCATCGACATGGTCGACGTGAAGCGTTCGCTGCGCCTGATCGAGCAGACGCGCTACTTCACCGATCCGACCACCTTCTCGCAGCCGCGGCTGCAGATCGAGCCGGTGCCGGGCCAACCCGACCTCGTCAATCTCGGGCTCGACGTGCAGGACGGTTCCACCGGCCAGCTGCGCTGGGGCGTGGGCATCAGCACCGGCCAGGGCGTGCAGGGCACGGCGACGTTCAACAAGAGCAACTTCGACATCGGCAAGCCGCCGAGCAGCTGGAACCCGGTCACCGCGATCGGCGAGGTGCTCGACAACAAGGCGTTCCACGGTGCCGGCCAGAACCTCAACATGCTGCTGGCGCCGGGCACGAACGTCAGCCAGTTCAGCCTGAGCTTCGCCGATCCCGACGTGTTCATGCTGTTCGAGGACACGTGGGAATTGCGCGTGAGCGGCCGGCGCACCATCCGCCGCCTGCCGGACGGCTACACGCAAGACGTGCTCGGCGGCGATCTGGGGCTGTCGCGCAACTTCACCGACAACGTCAACGTCGGCATCGCGTTCCGCCAGGACAGTGTCGAAGTCGACGACCTGGCTCCCGACGCGACGTCGCTCGCCTTCTCCGCCGAGGGCCAGACCGAACTGCGCGGCATGCGGGTCAGCGCCCGCTACCGCGATTACGACGATCCGGGCCGCCCGACTTCGGGGCTCGAGATCGGCATCTCCGGTGACCTGATCGGCGGACCGTTCGGTGGCGAGGAGAGCCTCACCAAACTGACGCACTCGGCGCACTACTACGTGCCGCTGGCCGAGAACGAGATGGGCCACCGCACGGTGCTGCATGTCGAGCAGTTCCTCGGCTTCGCCAACGAGTTCGGCGGCAGCGACGACGTGTTCTTGACCGAGCGCTTCTACATCGGCGGTGCCAACCTGCGCGGCTTCGACTACCGGCGCGCCGGTCCGAAGCAGTTCGGGCGGCCGATCGGCGGCGAAGCGTCGTGGACGTCGACGATCGAACTGTACATGCCGTTGATCGCGACCCGGCTCGAAGGCGAAGTGCGCGACCGCGAGATCCTGCGTTGGCTCGTGTTCACCGATTTCGGCCTGCTCGGGCTCGACGACGACGACCGCACCTTCCGCGAGCTGCGCGCCAGCTCGGGCATCGGCCTGCGCATCGAGATCCCGTTCCTGGAGATTCCGATCGCGCTCGATCTCGGTTGGCCCTGGCTCTACGAAGAGAGCGACGATCGCCGGCAGCTCTACTTCTCGATCAGCCGATGAGCCGCGAGCCGTTCACCCGGTTGTCACGCGAAGTCCTCGTCGACAACGCGTGGCATCGTTACTGCCTCGATCGCTACGTGCACGCCGATGGCAGCGAAGGCGCGTACTACTACGTCGACATGGCGGGCAGCTGCACCGTGATCCCGTGGTTTCCCGACGGCACCACGATGCTGGTGCGGGTGCAGCGGTATCTGCTCGACTGCGACCTGTTCGAGTTCCCGACCGGCGGCTTGCAGCCCGGCGACGAGGTGAAGGCGATGGCGCAGACGGAGCTGCGCGAAGAGGGCGGGCTGGTGGCGTCGCGCTGGGACGCGCTCGGCCGGTTCGCGCCCTACAAGGGCGTCTCCAACGAGATCTGCCACGTGTTCCTCGCGCGTGGGCTGACCGCGGTGCCGCAGGAACCGGAGCCGAGCGAGAAGATCACGCTGCATCGCATGCCGCTCGCCGAGGCGAGGCGTCGCCTGGTCGAACAGGAGCCGGCCGATGCGATGTCGCTGGCGGCGTTGGCGTTGCTCGACCGCTGGTGCGCCGGGCCTGGGGCCGGCCAGGGCGTCGGATGAGCGACGGGCCGTCGCAGACTGCTTCGCCGCGACCGTTCCGCGTCACGGTCTATGCCTCGTCGAGTGAACGCATCGACCGCGTGTATCTCGACGCGGCCGAAGAACTCGGCGCCCGCATCGCCCGGGCCGGCTTCGACCTCGTGTGGGGCGGCGGCCGCTACGGCGCGATGGGGGCGGTGTCGCGCGGGGCCCGCGCCGCCGGTGGCCGCACGCTCGGCGTGATCCTGCAGCAGTTCATCGACAAGAACGTGCACTGCGAGGCGGCGCACGAGATGACGACCCTGCACGACATGCGTTCGCGCAAGCGCGGGCTCGACGAGCTGGGCGATGCCTTCGTCGCGGTGCCTGGCGGGCTCGGCACGTTGGAAGAACTGCTCGAAGTGCTGTCGTTCAAGCAGCTCGGCTTCCACCACAAGCCCGTCGTGGTGTTGAACACGGCGGGTTACTGGCAGCCGCTGCTCGACATGTTCGAACGCGGCATCGAGCAGGGTTTCGTGCAGCCGTGGTTCCGTTCGATATGGACGGTCGCCGCGACTCCCGAGCAGGCGCTCGCGCAGCTCGCCGCGAGCACTTCGGCACGCGGCCCGGTGGATCCGCGCGGCGGCGGCACCGGCTGACGGCGGTCACTGCGGCTGCAGGGCCCGCTTGAACACGTCGGACGTGCTCAGCACGCCGAGCACCGCGGTGCCGTCGAGCACCGGCATGCGCCGCACGCCGCAGGAGCGCATCAAGTTGATGCAGTCGCGCAGGTTCGTCTGCGCCGGCACGCAGATCGCGGGGCGCGTCATCACGTCGCCGACGCGCAGATGGTCGAGCACGGCGGGATCCTGGCTGCCGAGCAGGTTGACGATGTCCTTGCTGGTGACGATGCCCGGCAGGTCGCTCGGCTCGTCGCCCGCGACGAGCAACGCGCGAATGCCGTGCGCGGCCATGCGCTCGGCGGCGGCGCGCAGGTTCTCGGTGGCGGTCGTCCACTGCACGGTCTTGTTCATCACGTCACGAGCACGCAGGCGGTGGAGGTCGTTCACGGCAGAGGTTCCTCGCAGATGGAATCGGTTGCAGCACACCAACGGAAACGAACGTGCCGGCGCGCGGCAGTGACGGCGAGCACGCGCTCCCCGAACACCAGGTCGACGCCGGGGTGCACGATGTCGTCGATCTCGACGGTGGCCTCCGCGAGCAATTCGCGGCGGGCCTGTTGCAGGCGCAGGCGTTCGTCGAGGGCGGTGTCGGCGGCACGCAGGCCCGAACGCAGCGACTTCGTCGTCGGCCGATTGCCGTCGAGGCAGCGGGCGCTCCGGGCGACGACCTTCTGGTCGAGATTGGTGGCGCGCACCACGGCCGCTTCGCGATCGACGAGATCGGCCACCACGAAGCGTGTGGCGGCGCCGATGTCGGTGCCGGCGCACCGCACTGCGATCGAGCCGCGCACGCGGGTCTCGCCGCCGAACACCGCGCCGCGTCCGGTGCGCGCGCTGAGGGCCTGGGCGAAGATGCGGCAGTGGGTGGCCTGGTCGCCGACGACGATACGGCCACCCGACTGCAACGTCGCCGAAGTGGCGTGGCGTAGGGTGAGGTCGCTGCCGGCCGTGATGCTCGCGTCGCGGCCCAGCACACCCTGGTCGACGTGCACGTTGCCACCGGCCGTGACCGTGCCGCCGAGCACGGAGCCGGTGACGTGCACATCACCATCGGCAATCGCACGGGCGTTGGGTGCGACGTCGCCGCGCACCTCGAGCGAGCCCTTGCTGTGCAGGTTGCCGCTGCGGCCATCGACGTCGCCGGCATGCGTGAACAACGGCACGACGTCGAGCAGCCGGCCGTCGTCCAGCAGGACGCCGCCGCGGTTGGCGAGCAGACGATCGCCTTCGGTGGTGATGCCGGGGCCCAAGCGACGCGGGCTCGGTCGTCCCGGTTTCGGCGCGAGCACCTGGCCGAGCACGTTGCGTCCAGGTTCGCCCGGCGTCGCCGCCACCAGCTGGCCGATCTCCTGGCCGTTGCCGACCGGATGCAGGCAATGTCGCTCGCGCCAGTCGATGCTGCCATTGGCGCGCACTTCGCCGGGCCCGAGACTACGCGGCGGCAATCCGGCCACGTGTCCGTCGTTGCCCGCGCGCGCGGGCGTGCCGCGGGCAACGACGACCTTGCCGACGTACTGGGGATCGGCGAGGCAGCGGGCCAGGTTGGCGAGCGTGGCTTCGTCGCGTCCATGCCTCACCTGGGCCGCGTCGAGTTCGCGGTCGAGGTCGGCCCGGGCGCCGAGCGGCCCCGCCGTGACCTCCACGGTCGCGGTGAGTCCGGCGTCACCGATCAGGATGCGGATGCGAGGCACGACCGGTTCATCGGTCGGGCCGCGGTCGTGTCCACATGCCGTTCTCGCCTGGACGTCAGAACACGCGCGCGATCGCCAGCTCCGACAACCAGGGAAAACCCGTAGTCGGCAGGCAAACCGCCTGCAGCCCGAGTTCGCGCCCCAGCAGGGCCACACCCGGGGCGGGGAGCGAACTGCGCAACGAGGGTCCGGAACTGGCGCCGAGCCACAGCAGCATCGCGCTCGACGGGGTCAGCCAGGCGTCGCCCAACGCCGGCACCAGCCAGGGGGCGGGGGCGGGATCGCCGATCGCTGCGAGGCCGAACGAGCCGGTCGGCATCGCCAGCACGAACGGCATGTCGGCGCGCGCCGATTGCAGTCGGCGAAACTCCGGAAACTGCGCGAGCCAGACCGCTCCCGGCAGGGCCGAGCCGGCGTGCAGCGCAGTCGTCGTCGTCACCCGCACGCATTCACTGTTGCACGCGAGATCGAAGGTGGGACCGGGCAACGGCAGGCTGCTCCACTGTCCCGACTGGGCGCCGAACGTGAACGCGGTGGAGCCGTCGATGGCGACTGCCGCGGTGCGCCAGGCCTGAACCTGCACGGGCCCAGCGCCGCTGCGCGGTACCGACACCCAACGGTCGGTTCGCGCATCGAAGGCGTGCAGCAGCAGGGGCGCGATCGCTAGCACCGGCGCACTCGACTGGCCCGCCACGATCTGCAGCGGCGCTCCGGACAGGGGCACGAAGTGGCCGCGGCGCGGTGCGAAGGCGACGCACCCGGTCGGCGTCATCGCCACCGCACTCGTCGTCGCCAGCAGTGGATCGCCGCCCAGCACGTTCGGTGGGGCGGCGTGGAAGTCCCCGGTGAAGGCACTGAAGAAGAGCGGGCGGCCCGAACCCTGGTCGTGCACCCAGGCCACGACGCCCGCGGCGCCGCGATTGGGGCCGGCGTTGGTGACCGTCACCGGGCGCCGCAGCAGCGCCGAGTACCCGTGCGTGCCGGCAGTGTCTTCCAACAGGGCGACGGCGGCGCCGGCGACGTGGTTGGCGCCGGGCAGGGCCAGGCGTTCGCTGAAGTCGCCGGTCACCGCCGAGTAGGCGGCGACACCGGACGGCGTGTCGAGCAGCACGAAGGTGTCCTGCAGCGCGCGCAGCCCGGTGGCGCCGGGCCCCTTGCGGTTGAACTCGCCGCGGATGGCGCTGTAGCCGAGCGATCGCGTCGGCGTGAACCACAGGCCGTGGTCGTCGCCGCGGACGAAGGTCGCCCCCGCCGGCAAGGTCGCACTGCGCCAGGTGCGGTGCGGCGCCGAGAACGCATGCACGATGCCGTTGTCAATCGCGAAGCCGGCGGTGCCGTCGGCATCGAGGTTCGCGGCCGTGACCGGCGTCGGCAGGTCGGTCCACGTCCCGGTGAAGGCATCGAGTCCGGTGCAGGTGTTGCCATCGGCGAGCAACGCCGTGTGCCGCAGCACCGACACACTCGCCGTGGCGCCGACCGCGCGCGTGTGCCACGTTCCGGTGAACGCGCTGAACGCATGCAGCGCGCCGCCGTCGCCGACCAGCAGCAGCGAATCGTTGCGCGCGTTCGGCAGATTGCGCAGCACGGCCAGAGCCGACGTCGTCACCGCGGCAAAGCTGCCCGTCCACGCCGAGAATGCATGCCAGGTGGGGCCGTCCTGCACGAGCAGGCAGTCGTTGTGCAGCCAGCTGGGCGCGCCCGACGCGACCGGCAGCGCCACGAACCGGCGCGTCACCGCCGAGAACACCTGCAGCTCGGTGGGGCCGCGGTGCACGACGAGTTTGCCCTGGCTGGCGACAGCTCCACCGGCAATGCCGCCGGGCACCGCCAGCGAAGCCCATGCCGATGGGGCTTGCGCGACGACGGCAGTCGTGAGCAGCGACAGGCAAACGAGGAAGGGACGTGGCATCCGAGTGCGCCTTCGTAACGGCAAGAACCCATGCCGGCGAGCCCCTCGCCGAGCCCGCGTGCGTTCTGACCGATTCGTGACGCCGGTGCCAAGGGCCGGCTGCCACTGACTCATCCCGGTTGCCGCAGCGGCCGATGAACATCGCGATGGAGACCGCAACTTCGGACCTCTCGCGCGTCTTCGCCCGGCAGATCGCTGAGCGCAAGATCGAGCTTCCACCGCTCCCGGCGACGGCAGCGGAAGTGATGTCGTTGTGCCAGCAGGAGACGACCGATGCCGCGAAATTGTCGGCGGTCATCCATCGCGACCAGACCATCGCGTCGAACGTGCTGCGGGTCGCCAACTCCGCGGCCTACACCGGCCAGGTGCCGTGCTCATCGCTGCAGCAGGCGGTCAGTCGCCTCGGGCTGCAGTTGATCACCGAGATCGCGATGGCCGTCTCGGTGCGCGGCCGCATGTTCGCCAACCCGAAGTGCGCCGAGATGCTGGCCGGCCTGTGGAAGCACTCGGTGCTCACCGGCTTCTACACGAAGGAAATCGCGCGCTTGCGGCGTCGCAACGTCGAGATCGCGTTCCTGTGCGGCCTGCTCCACGACGTCGGCAAGGCGGTGTTGCTCAACAACGTCGACAAGGTTGTCGGCCGCGCCGAAATGGCGCTGCCGGTGGCGTTGGTGCTCGAAGCCGTCGAGCAGCAGCACGTCGCGGCGGGCTTGTTGCTCGGCAAGGAATGGAAGCTGCCGGAACAGATCGTCGAAGCGGTCCAGTTCCACCATGACACCGCCAACGCCCGTCGCTTCGCCGACATGGCGATGACGGTGTGTCTTGCCGATGCGCTCGCGCAGTGGGTCCTGCCTACCATGCTCGAAGCCGCACCGACCGAAGAGCAGTTGCGCCAGCACCCGGCGCTGGTCGGCCTCAACATCTATCCGGAGCAGCTCGACGCCCTGCTGAAGATGAAGGAACGGGCGATGACGGTGACGGAGGGCATGCAATGAGCGACACGCCAAAGGACGGTGGTGCGCCCGGCACGTGGGATGTCGTCGTGATCGGCAGTGGCCCGGCTGGCCAGAAGGCGGCGGTGCAGGCGGCGAAGGCCGGCCGCAAGGTGTGCCTGATCGAACGCGAACTCGGCGTCGGCGGCGCCTGTGTCCACCGGGGCACGATTCCGAGCAAGACGCTGCGCGAGACGGCGCTGCACCTGGCCGAGCTGCGCAATCGCCTCGGCAAGCACGTCAAGGTCGAGCTGCAGCACGACGTGCAGCTGGCGAGCCTGATGGATCGCATGCAGAGCGTGGTGACCGCGCACGTCGAGTACCAGACCAAGCAACTGCGCCGCAACGGCATCGAACAGATCCACGGCCGCGCCCGCTTCGTCGATGCGCACACGATCGCAATCGACTCGATCCATGGGCGCTCGCGCGAAGTGCGCGGCGAGACGATCGTGATCGCCACGGGTTCGCGGCCGCGCACGCCGGCGGACATCCCGGTCGACCACGAGTACGTCTACGACAGCGACTCGATCCTCAGCATGGCCTACCTGCCGAAGTCGCTGACCGTGCTCGGCAGCGGCGTCATCGCGTCGGAGTACGCGACGATCTTCGCGGCGCTCGGTGTGCCGGTGACGATGATCGACAAGTCGGACCGGCCGCTCGCGTTCCTGGATCGCGAAGTGCTGGACCGCTTCGTCGAGTCGTTCGAATCGCATCCTGGCTGTGTGTTCGTGGGCAGCGCCAAGGTCAAGAGCGTCGCGTGGAACGGGCTCGACGCGGTCGTCACCACGCTCGACAACGGGTGGGAGGTCAAGTCCGAACGGTTGCTGTGCGCGCTTGGTCGCGTTGCCAACGTCGAGGACCTGGCGATCGACCAGGCTGGGCTCAAGCTCAGCGACCGTGGCCACGTTCCCGTCGACAAGGACTGCCGCACCGCCGTCGCGAACATCTTCGCGGTGGGCGACGTGATCGGACCGCCGTCGTTGGCCTCGGCGTCGATGGAACAAGGTCGCCGCGCGATGCGCGTCGCGTTGAATCTGCCGACCAGCGAGCACCAGGATCTGATTCCGGCGGGCATCTACACGTTGCCCGAGATCTCGAGCATCGGCCTCTCGGAAGCGGAAGCGAAGAAGGCCGGCCACGACGTCGTGGTCGGGCGCGCGAAGTTCGCCGAGCTGGCGCGCGGCCAGATCAGCGGCACGCAGGACGGCATGCTGAAGTTGGTTGCCGACGTCGACAGCCAGCGCATTCTCGGCTGCCAGATCATCGGCGAGGGCGCGACCGAGCTCGTGCACCTGGCGCAGATGGCGATGATGACGAACTCCCAGGTGTCGATGTTCGTCGAGAAGATCTTCAACTTCCCGACGCTGGCCGAGGCCTACCGCGTCGCGGCGTTGGACATCGCCGGCCAGATGGCCGCGCGCGAGTTGTTCGCGACGCAGGCGAAGCAACCCTGAGCCGCGCGACAGGCGCCGCCACTCAACGTTCGCCGCGCAGCAGTTCGGCGAACCACCACAGGCCGCCGTCGCTGCGGTGCAGCATGCCGCGGTCGAGTCGGGCCGGCGCTGCGGCCAGCAGGGCCGGCGTCGGTTCGCCGCCCAGGGCCAGGTGCGGCAAACCGGTGCGCCGCAGCAGGTCGCCCATGCCGAGCAGATGGGCCTGACCGACGACGACCACGACCAGGCGATCGGGGTTCCCGTCGGCGATCGCCGCCACGCGCGCGGCGATGCGGGCATCCCGTTCCGCCAGCGGCAGCCGCGGCGTCGGTTCCAGGGCGTGCACCGTGGCGCCGTTCGCCTTGGCGAACGCGAGCAACGAGCGGTAGTAGCCCGGATCCAACGCCGGGTCGTCGAGCCACGAACCGGCCCAACGTGCCTTCATCAGGCGCTGCAGCTCGCGCATCTCGAGCCGGCCGGCCAGGAAGGCATCGACGGCGGCCTGGTCGAGATCGCCGATCGCCTCGAGCCCGATCGCCAACGGGCGGCGGTCGCTCTGGGTGGCCTTGGCGACCGCGGCCAGCAGTTCGCGGTGCAGGCCGTGCACCAGCGAGCTGGCGTGGTGGTCGCCGAGCCACAGCACCCGCACCGTCGGCAGCTGCCGCAGCAACGCCGCCTGGGTCGTCGCCGCCTCGAACCGCGTTCCCGCCGCGGCGGTGAACGCGGCGCGGTAGTCGGCGAGTTGCGGCGGCAGGCTTTGCCAGCCGAATGTGCCCGGCGAACACGCGCCGACCAGCAGCAGCGACAGGATGGCGCCAGCACAGTGGGCGGGCATGATCGCCGCACACTCCCCGGAGCGAACATGAAGTGCAAGGTCGGTATCGTGATGTCGGGCGGCGGTTGCCGCGACGGTTCGGAGATCCACGCAGTGGCGCTGGCGCCGGCGCCGACAGGCGGTGCCGCATGAGCCTGCGTTGCCTCGTCACCGGCGGTGGCTCCGGCATCGGAGCCGGCATCGCGCGCGTGCTCGCCACCTCGGGCCATCGGGTTGCGATCCTCGGTCGCCGGCGCGATGCGTTGGCGGAAACGCTGACCACGTTCCCCGAAGGTGGGCGCGGTTGCCTCGCGATGGTCGGTGATGTGACGAAGAAGAAGTCGCTCGCCACCGCGGTCGCGAAGGTCGCGCAGCGCTTCGGCGGGCTCGATGTCGTCGTCGCCAACGCCGGCATCGGCGGCCCGAATGGTTGTGCCGTGCCAGGCCCGGATCGCTGGGACGAGATCGTGCGCACCAATCTCGACGGCGTCTACTTCACGACGCTCGCCGCGTTGCCGCATCTGCAGGACGGCGGCCGGGTGGTCGCGATCAGTTCGGTGCTGGGGCGCTTTGGCGTGCCCGGATACACCGCGTACTGCGCCAGCAAGCACGGCGTCGTCGGGTTCGTGAAGGCGTTGGCCCTCGAGCTGGCGCCGCGCCGCATCACGGTGAACGCGATCTGCCCGGGTTGGGTCGAGACCGACATGGCGGCAGCGGGGCTGCGGCTGTTGGCCGAAGTGCAGAAGGTCGACTTCAAGAAGGCGAAGCAGGGTGCGATGGCGGCGGTGCCGATCGGGCGCATCCTGCAACCGGACGAAATCGGAGCGACGGTGGCGTGGTTGTGTTCGCCGGGAGCCGCGGGCATGACCGGCCAGGCGATCAGCCATTGTGGTGGTCAGGTGATGTGGTAGTCCCGGCGCGGGACTGCGGCGGGGCCGCTGCCACCGGCGTTTGCGTGGCGGTTCCCTGCTTGCGTCGCAGCGAGTGGTTGACGCGGGGTAGCTTCCCTAGCCGGGGCATGGACTCGGCAGCTCCCCATGCGTCGCCTCTCGTTGCTCTCCTTTGCCGTGTTCGCTGCTTGTGCGGCCAACGCCAACTCTCCGGACGACTGGTCGCGCATCCAGCGTGACCGTCTGGAGCGGTTGCACGCGGTGCGCAAGCCGGCGACGGCGCTGCAGGCGACGATCGCCCAGACACCGGGCGCTGCACCGCAGGATCCCGTGCACATCGACCAGCGTGAGCCGCAGGCGCGGGCCTTCCGCGCGCCGCTGCTCGCCTTGCACGCCGCGTTCGGCTACGGCCAGGTTGCGGCCGACGTCGCCGGCACTTCGCTCGACGACCGCACCGACGCGCACGTCGTGATGCTGGGCGTCGATGCCGGCACCGGAGCCGGCCTGCACGCCGATTTCATCACCAGCGAACCGCAGTTGTTCGCCGGGGTGCGCATCAACGACGGCGATGCGCCGGCCGCGGCGGAGGCCTCGATCACCGGCGGCAGCGTGTTCCCGCATCTGCGATGGCATGGCGCTCTCGGCGGCCTGCGGCTGCCGGTTCGCGCCGGCCTCGGCGTCGATTGGCAGAACCTCCGCCACGAACGGGCCGGCGTTGCGCGCGAGTGGCTCGCGGTCGGTCCGAAGCTCGTGGTCGAACCGACGCTGCGCCTGTTCGGCAACAGCGCGAACGCGCTCGATCTCGTCGGGCATCTCGGCGGTGACGTCGGTGCGGCGTGGTTCCGCGAAGAGTTCCACGGCGGCGACGACCGCGACAGCACGCTGCGGTGGGCGGGCGAGGCCGGTCTCGGCCTGCGCGCGTTGTCCGGCAACTGGCAACTCGATCTCGGCTACCGGCTGCAACACGCGACGTTCGGCGCCATCGACTCGGATCTCTACGGCTCGCGCGATCGCACCGAACTGCAACGGCAGCTGGTGTTCATCGGCTGCGGCGTGACCTTCTAATCCGGGTCGGCCGCGAAGCGCGCAGGCGTCCGCCGTTGCGCCGCATGCCGATGGTTTCGACCGCGAGTGCGTGGTCCCGTCGCGGTCGTTCTCGGCCGTTCCCCGAACCTGCCCGCGGGAAACGAACGCGCCCGCACTGGGCGGGCGCGTCGCGACCTGCAGCCCGCGTCGAGCGGGCCGCGATCACGCCACCATCACGGCGTCTGCGTGAACATGTTGAAGAACGGGTTCGACGTGACGAACGTCGTGAAGCCCGCATCGACTGTCAGCACCTGGCTGTAGAGGTAGACGCCGATCGCCGAAGGCACCGCCGGCGCCGTCGCCGGGAACGTCGCGTTGCCGCTGCCGTCGGTCGAGCCGCCGAGCACGGTGATCGCGCCGCCGATGAAGACGATCGGGAAGCCTGGCACCGCGGTCGGGCCGATCGTGTCGCCGAGGCCGAGCAGGAACGGCCGCGAGCCGCCTGGCGTCGTGATCGTGCCGAGCATCGACGCGCCCTGCGCCGCTTGCTCCGGCAGCAGCTTCCAATCGCAATCGACGGAAGGCGCGATCGTTTCGCCGAGTTCGACATCGTCGATGGCCCAACCGCCGAGCTGCAGGCCGGCATCCGAGTTCATGCCCCATTCGATCTGCACGCTCGGGTTGTTGTCGGCCATCGGCAGCGCGTACTCGACCGTCTGCCAGGACGTATCGACCAGGTGGCCGGTGAGTGGATTCTGCCACACCAGAACGCCGTTCACCTTGATCGTCGCCTGGTCGAAGGCTGCTTCTTCGACCGTCAACCAGCGCTTGAAGCGCAGCACCACACCGGTTCTGCCCGTGCAGTTGATCAGCGGCGAGCGCAGGTAGTTCTCGACGTTCGCGCCGTAAGCGCCGTTCCAGTTTTGCGTCCCGATCGTGTTGCCGAGATCGTTGGCATAGCAGTTGGCGCCCGAAGCTGCGGTCTGCGGGTCGGTCCACGCCACTCCCTGCGACGTGCCGAACTTGCCGGCCGGGTCGCCGACTTGCCAGTCGTTCTGCACGGCGACCTGTACACTGGTCCAGCCCGCAGCGCCGGCGTCGAAGTTCTCGGCGTAGAAGCCACCGAACGTGCCACCGGTGATCGAGTAGCTGAGTTCACCCGAAGTCGGGAAGCGCACGATCGCCGCCGTGCTGTGCACCGCTTCGATGTGGTAGCTCACGGCGCCCGTGGTCAAGCCAGGCAGCAGCGCCTGGAAGCCGTTCACGGCGCCGGTCGGGTGCATGTTGCGCACCTGGTTGCCGGTGCCGGCGTTGTAGTGCAGGCGGACCTGCGTGATCGAGCCGCTGATCGGCGCGACCGTCGCGAGCACCTGGCGCGGCGTCAGGCGCTGCGCGGTGTTGCCGAGGGCCGTGTGCGAGATCGACGCCAGCTGGATCTGCGGATACGGGATCGCCTTGTCGGTCGCCGCACCGCTGAGGAACGTGTAGTTCGGCGTGCCGTTGAGCAGGTTGCCGTCGTTGTCGTCGGCGATGAACACTTCGCGCACCGCGTCCTCACGCGTCGACGCGTCGGCGACGAGCGTGCTGATCACGATGTCGTTGGTGAGCGCGATCGCGGCCGGCGTGCCGAGTCCGGCGCGGGCGCGTTCACGCAGCTTCCACGCAAAGCCCATCCAGACCTGGCCGGCGGTGTGCGGCGAACCACCCGAAGCCGGCCACAGCAGCGTGTTGTTGCCGTTGCGCAGCGCGACGCCCGGCGACTGGAAGCCGCTGCCGAGCAGCGGCGTGTCGTTGAGGTAGCAACCGATGATGTCGCCCCAGCCTTCGCTCAGGCCTTCGGCGTTGCTGTTGGCGATGCCGCCGTAGCGGTCGTCGATGCCGTGGCCCCATTCGTGGGCGACGACGGTCGAGAACGCGGTGTTCGCGCAGCCGCCACCTTCCGAATAGAAGTTGATCGTGTTGCCCGTGTAGTAGGCGTTGCACGTGCTGGCGATGTTGACCGTCACGCCGATGTTGCTGGCGGTCGCCAGCTGGGACGTGTTGCCGAGGATCGCCCGGCAGTACTCGTTGGTGGCGTCGGTGTACCACGACGTCGTCGTGTGCGCCGCTTCGTTGGTCGTCGCCGCCGCGGTAAACAGCTGGATCGTCGTCGGGACTCCGGGGTTGACCACGACGTTGGCCGCCGGCGCATTGGCGCCGTTGATCGGGTTGTGGTGGCGGCCGTCGAGCGTGCCGACCGTGATGTTCGTCGCCGCGGCGATGTCGATCGAGAACTCGCCGTTGGCATTCGTGGTGACGTTGCCGATGCCGGGAACGTTGATCACGAGGCCGGGCATCGGCACGTTGACGAGCGCGCTGTAGGCGTCGTTGCCGGTGCGGGTCCAGCCCATGACCGTGACCGTGGTCGGTACGGGCGGCGCCGACAGCTTCTCGACGGAGGGCGCTTCCGCCTTGCCGCCGTTGCAGCCGATGACACCGCATTCGTGCTTGTCGGTGACGAACGTCAGCACCGCACCGGTGGCGGCGTCAACGTAGTAGCGACCGATCGGGCCTTCGCCTTGGGCGTTGACGTTGCTGATCGCAACTTCCCAGGCGAGGTGCACCGGCGCCAGGTCGGTGGCGTGCATGTCGCCCCAGATGACGAGGCGCGGCGCCTTCACGGGAGCGGGCTGCGGCACTCCGGTCGGCGAGCCGACCTTGGCCCAGGCGGCACCGACGGCGACTTCTTCGGCGATCGCCGGGACCGTGTTGAACCCCTTCGGGATCGTGAAGGCCTGGCTGCCCAGCATCGCGACGACGCCCCTCATGTTGATGCGCACGTCGGCGCGGCCGTCGATCACCGGCAGGCCACGGTAGTACTGCTCGAACACGAACGACCAGGTGCGGCCCATGCGGCCCGCGAGCAGTTCGCGGAAGTCGCTGTCACCGAGCCCGAGCAGCGCATTGTGCTTCTCGAGCTGGGCGAGCGCGTGGCGACGCGCTTCGGCAATCGAGTTTTCGCGCCAGTCGGCCAGGGCGAGGCCCGTGCCATAGATGGCGCTCGGCGTGCCCGTGGCCGTGTGCCATTGCGCAATCCACTGGCCACCCGACTCCGCCTTGAAGGCGGCGAAGGCGGCCTTGCAGCTCGCGACGTTGACGTAATCCTGGGGATCCTGGGCGGGGGAAAGGGCAGCGAAGCTCGCTGCGAGTACAAACATGCGCATGGGGTCGGAGTCCTCTGGGGCCGACGCGGAACGTGGGTGCGTTCCATGGCAGCCTTGGGTCGCAGGGGCGTGCGACGGTGCAACAGCGGGCAGGTGCGAAGGAGTATGGCCCTGGCTGGAAGGTGGTCAACCCGGCAAGTGCACCCAGTCCGTACCGACAGAAGCGGTCGTCCGCATGGCGAAGTGCGGCGCGTCGGTCGGATGGCGCAGCCCGAAATCAGCTCCGCCCGGTCCCAAATCGCGACTGCCCCAACGGGCGGGGCGGCGGGCGCGCCGGCTTCACGTGGTGGTCCGAACGGGCGCAGCGGTAGTAGATTGTGCGCATCGGCATCACCCCATGAGGTCGAGCAGGCGACGCGGGGACGCGGAGGCCTGCCGTTGCCCGGACACCTGCAAGCCGAGCAGAATGCGGTCGCGGACCTGTTCCGCGACTGCCTGCGCCACGTCCACGTCTTCGATCCGGGAACGGGCGGCCTCCTGGGCTTCGCGCGCAGCGCCGAGCTGCTCGCCGTGCCGTTGGAGCGTGTTGTCGGCAGCCCCGAGGGCCGCCCGCACTTCGCCGATGCGAGCGCTCGCACCGTCGAGTGCAGCCAGAGTCGCGGGAGCCGCAACCGAAAGGCCCGCAACCCCGAGCGACGCACTGCGCAGGTCCGGCACGTCGACCGTGTGGTCGCCGCCCGCACCGTCACTGACGACGACCGCCTGGCCGCCGCCCGCCGAGCCATCCAACAAGGAACGTCCGCCGAATTGGGTACCGGCCGCTGTCTGGTCGAGCTGCGCCGCGAGTTGGTCGAACTCCTGCTGGATGGTCTGCCGATCTTCGCCGGAAAGGGTGCCGTTCTGGGCCTGGACCGAGAGCTCGCGCATGCGCGAGATCGCATCCTGGCTCGACTGCAGCGACGCCTCGGCAGTGCGCACGAGGCCCTGGCCGTCGGCCAGGTTGCGTTCGCCCTGCGCCGCCGAACGGGCGCCCGCCGCGAGCCGGGCCGCGATGGCGAGCCCGGCCGGATCGTCGGCAGCGGAGGCGATGCGCTTGCCGCTGGCGAGGCGCTTCGAAGTGCGTTCGCGCCGGGTCGCCAGCTGCTCCATCTGGTGCAGCCGCGTCTGGTCGCCAGGTGATCGGATCGACGTCATTCTTCCCCTTCCCCCGCAGGGCCGAAAGGCCGCCGCGGCGTGACCAGTTCTTCGGCGCAAAGTGTCGAGTCCTTGAACACCCTGTCTCGGGTTGGGACACCAGAACCGTCAGCGCGGCCAGCCGTCGAAATCGATCGCCGAAGCCGGGATATCGACGCGCGAGCTCAGGTGGGCGACCAAGGCGTCGTGGCGAGGACTTGTCTTCCAGACGTAGACAAACGAGCGCCAGCGTTGCAGTCCGTTCGTCACTTCGCCGACCAAGGTCGCGTGGTCGCGCAGGATGCGCATGTAGACGAATGCGGTTTCGCGTCGAACGGCCAAAGCGGTCTCCGATTGGGCGGCTCGCAGCATCGCGTCGAGGTCAGGATCGTCGCCGAAGCACCAACGATTCAGATACGTCGAGGAAATCGCCCTCGAGTCTTCAAGGAAGGTCGCGGCGCCGGGCGACGCGGGGAACAAGTGCCAGTCGATGACATCGAACTGCAACGCGGCCTCGTACGCGGCTCGTTGTTCCGGCGGGTTGCGCGGTGAATAGCCGTTATCGACGAGCCCGGCGGGATCGATGTGATGGGCCCTGGCCACGTAGGGAGTCGCCCCGGCGTGCGAGCAATACAAGTGAATCTGCGAGCCGAAGCCTGCACTGCGGATCATCTCGCCGAGACGCAAGAAGGCGGCGACGTAGACATCCTTCGGCGGCGGCGCACTGAGCCCGCGGATCGCTGCCAGCACGCCAGAACTCGACCACGCGGCGCTGAGCAGCAGTGCCACCCACGCGATGGCATGTACCACGGTGCGGCCTGACCCCGGTGTCAGCCGCGACAGTCCAGCACCCGCTCCCAAACCGAGCAACGGCACCAGCGGCCAGCAGAAGCGATGCGCGAATCCGATCTCGTGCACGATCTTGCTGCCATACGCAAGCCACGGCACGGCGATGGCCAGACATAGCCAAGGCTCGACTGCGCGGCGCCTGGCCACCAGGGCACCGACGAACATCGCCGCCAGAAGCGGCCCGTAGGCACGTGCGAACGCCAGAGTCTCCGGAATCCCCGCGAATCGCCCCGCCCCGGATTTCAGATAGAAGGGATTGGGCAACAAGTGCCCGAAGTAGGCGAGCTTCCAGGCTGCGTACGCGCCGCCTGCGGCCAACCAGGCAAGCCCGGCCAATACGACTCGACGACGCGCCATGGGTTCACTGCGGCACCACCACCAAGCTGCTACCAAGCTGCATCCCGTCCACAGCACGCCATCAGGCCGCGTCAAGAACAGCAGGGTCGCGAGTCCTGCAACCGCAACGATGCGCCAACGACCCTGGCGGCCTTGGCACAGGCCCGCGAGAGCCACGATCTGGCCGAGGCCGAGTGCGGCAAACGGCACGGTCTCCAGCCCCCGTGACAAGTGATCTCCCGCGTCGCCGTTGGCGAACAGCAGCAGAGTTGGTGCCAAGGCGAGAGGGCGCCACGGACCGGCGGCCGCCGTGCATCGCCAAAGCAGCCAAACCAGCGCGGCAAAGCCTACGCACGCAAACACCAGCGCACCGGTCGCTGGGTGCACACCGAGCCAGCCAAGGGCGGCAAGGCCGGCGACGTAGGTCAGGTTGCTGTAGCCCTCGCAGCGGTCGCCCCCTTCGTTCCATACGAGGCCATACCCTTCCTGCAAGTTGCGCGCATAGCGAAAGGTTATGTAGGCATCGTCGCAGGCCATGTCCCGCGCGTGGAATGCGGCTGCCAAGGTCACTGCAACCAGCGCCACGAGAACGAACGCGAGCACGGCGTGCGTGCGCGAGGTACTGGAGCGGGCAAGAGGGCGATCAGTATCGTAGTCCAAGCGACTTCTGCGGCGAGGGTGCGATCGGTGTGCACTGTCGCCCTTGCGGCGTCGGTGCGCAATGACCGCTCGCAGGGACGCCAAGGACCACCGCCAAGTCGTGTTGGCGCGCCGATCGCCGCTTGTGGCGTTGCGCAGAACAGGTCGCTGCGAATCCTTGCACCCTCTGGCCGACTTCGTGGATTCTTGCTCACGTGCCTGAGGTGCATTCCATTCCCAGCGACGCCGTGGTGCGCCTCGTGCGCCGCCACCAAGACGAGGTATGGCGCTACGTGCGCTACCTCGGCGCGTCCGCCGAACTCGCCGACGACCTCGTGCAGGACGCCTTCCTCCAGGTGCTGCGCGCCCCATTCGTCGAACGCAGCGACAAGGAGACCGCGGGCTGGCTGCGCACCGTCGTACGCAACGCCTTCGTGCGTTCGTTCCGAAGGCCGCCGTTCGAACAGGCCGAACTCGACGCGATCGAATCGAACTGGAACACGTTCGCGACGGACGACGGCGGCGACGAGTCGCTGCGGCACCTGCGCGCGTGCGTCGACCAGCTGACCGGCCGTGTGCGCGACGTCGTGCGTTGGCACTACGAAGAGCGTTGCTCGCGCAGCACCATCGGCGAACGCCTCGGCATGGGCGACGACGGCGTCAAATCGCTGCTGCGGCGCACCCGCACCGGCTTGCGCAATTGCATCGAACGGCGACGCGCGGAGGGCGCATGAACGATTGGGACGATCGGCTGCTCGACGCTTCGCTGCAGGAACTGCACGGCAGTCGCCCGCCGGACCTGTCGTCGCGCGTGCTCAACGCGCTGCAAGAAGGATCACGTGGACCGCTGCCCGTGCTGCGTTCGCCATCGACCGTGGGACCGGTCGGCGGCGGTGGCGGCATGCGGTGGTGGTCGCTCGCTGCCCTGCTGTTGGCGGCGGTGACGCTCGGTTTCGCGGTGGCGCTCGGCGCGTTCGCGAACGACGCGTCGCCATTGCAGCCGCAGGGCGCGAGCAGTTTTCCGGTCGAAGTCACCGTGCGCAGTGGCCGGCTCGAGTGCGTCGTGCACGACCAGGTGGTCGCGCAGGCGACACCGGAGCGCCCCGCGGTGTTCCCGATCGCCACCGGCACCCGCTTGCACGGCAAGCGCGCGAGTTCGTTCCAGCTCGGCCCGTTCGGCTCGCTGGTCGTGCACGAAGACACCCTATTGGAGGTACGTTCGATGGAGTTCACGAAGCAACACGGCATGGTCGCCGCGACGTCGTTGACGCTGGCGGTGGTGGCGGGCGTGGTGACCTGGCAGGTGATGGCGCGCACCGAGGCGGCGAACGCCGGCCAGATCGTGCGCATGGAGGCGCAGAACGACGACATGGTGGCGCTGCGGGCCGAGAACCAGCGGCTCAAGGATGCACTGGCGGCGGCCACGGTGGAGAACCAGACGCTGCATGCTTCGACGGTGCAGCGCGATCCCGTCGTGCTGCAGAAGCCACCGGAGCCGGAGCCGGTCGAAGCGCCGAAACCCAACGAGCCGGCGGTTGCGGTGGCGGCGACGTTCGATGATGCGAAGTACGCCGACCTGCTCGCCAAGCTCGATTGGAAGACGATGGGGACGGTCACTGCCGAGATGGGGCCGATGCTGGCCGAACTCGTCGCCGCGATGCAGAAGGAAGGCGCCGAGCTGCCGATGGATCTGCTGCTCAAGATCCAGAAGCTCAACATGAAGCTGATCGACCAGGTGCCGGCACTGTTGGAGTCCGGGTTGCCCGGCTTTGGCCCGAACGGCAGCTACACGCACCCGTTGGTCGTCGGCAACACGCTCGCGAGCACGCTCGACGCGGCGGGCCAGCCGTTGACCGCGGCGCAGAAGCAGTCGATCGGTGGTCTGGTGCGCGCGTTCGCGGCGGAGAGCCAGGCGATCGCCGAGGCCAGCCGCGAGTACGACCTCGAGCAGTTGCTGGCCGAAACGGAGATGAAGGACCGCTTCTTCCGCGAGATGGGCGGGGTGCTGCAGCCCGAACAGAGTGGCGTGATCTTCCCTCCGGGTGCCGGCACCCACGACGGCAGTTCCCTGTTCAGTTCGGGTCTGGTGACGCAGATCCACGGGCAACCGGTGGCGGCCAAGGACGCGGCGGACTTCGCGCGCGTCGCCAGCAGCAAGCTCGCCGAACAGTTGGGCCTCGACGAAGCGGGCGCGAACCAGGTGCGTGCGGTGCTGGCGCGCGGCGTGAGCGCACCCGAATTGTGGCAGACGCGCGGCGACGGCGCCGAGAACAACCTGCACATGATGCGGTCGGGGCGCACGCATGCGGCGTTGCGCGCGCAGATCGCGTGGATGAAGCAGATCCAGCAGACGGTGGCGCTGACGCCCGAGCAGCAGCAGAAGCTGGCGAAGATGAAGAACGTGCTGGTGCCGGTGCCGCGCTGATCCGATCGCGGCGGGCGCGCCGCGTCGCCGTCAGGCCGTCGGGCTCGGCTTGCCGTCGAGCGCCATGTCGGCGGGCAACGGCGCCCTGAACTCGAGCGGCTCGCCCGTTCCTGGATGCGCGCACTGCAGCACCGCCGCGTGCAGCAGCTGCCGCGGCACTTCCGCGTGGCCAGGCCAGCGCGGATCGCCGTCCTGCTTCAGGTGCGTCTGGTAGGCGAGGAAGTGCGCGTCGGGGTGCCCGTACAGTTTGTCGCCGACCACCGGATGGCCGAGGTGTTCGAGATGCACGCGGATCTGGTGCGTGCGGCCGGTACGTGGCACCGCGCGCAGCAGCGTGTGGCGAGGAAGTCGTTGTTCGACCGTGAACTCCGTCACCGCGTGCCGCGCCCCGCGCGTCGCGGCGGCGACGACCGCGCGGCGCGCCGCGATCGCGCTGCCCTTGGCGTTGCCGATTGCCGCATCGACGCGCAGCGAATCGGCGCCGACGACGCCGTGCACCCACGCGACGTACTGCTTGCCGACCGTGCCCGCTTCGAACTGCTGCTGCACACCGCGCGCCGCCCGCTCACTGCGCGCGAGCACCAGCACGCCGCTGGTCTCGCGGTCGAGCCGATGCGCGGGTTCGAGTTGCTGGCGCGGTGGCGCTGGCGGGAACCGATCGGCGAGCCCGTGCACGAACGTGTACTGCACGAACGCGCCGGTGTGCTGCACGACCAGGAACGGCGGTTTGTCGACGACGACGAGGTCGGCGTCGGCATGCAGGATCGCCACTTCTGCCGCGGCATCGCGCGCCTCGGCCGGGAAGTAGGCAATCGAATCGCCCGTGTGCACCACGGTCGCGCTGCTTGCGGGCCGATCGCCGATCTCCACGCGGCCCGCTTCGATCTGTGTGCGCCAGCCATCCGTGTCGAAGTAACCAAACCGGCGCGTCAGCCAATCGAGCAACGCGACCCCGTCTGCTGCCAGTGGTGCTTTGCTGCGCAGCACGTGGCGGCGCGGCTGGGGGACGTGCGGGGGACTCGACATTCCAACAGACCGTCACCATATTGGCGCGTTCGCAACTCGCCATGCTCCGACTCCTGCCCCTGCTCGTTTGCGCGACCTTTGTCGCCGCGCAATCCCCCGTCCAATCGACCTTCGTCGGTGGTCTCGTCATCACCAACACGAACCCACCGCCCGCCACCGCCTACTTCGACCTCAACGTCACCGACCCGAACGGCATCGTGGTGAGGCAGATCGACTGCAACTGCAACACGGCGGCCGGCACCACCGCCACGCTCGGCGTCTGGATCACCGCCCAGGGTGGCACGCTGCTCGGCAACGAACTCAACGCCGCGGCGTGGACCCTGGTGGCGACGGCGACCCGCACGCACACCGGCGGCCGCACCGCCTTCGTGTTGCCGACGCCGTTTGCGCTGCTGCCCGGCACCTATGGCGTGGCGCTGCACCACGTCGGCATGAACCCGGTCTACACGAACCCGGTGACCGCCGGCCTGCCGTCGTCGTATTCGACGCTCGAAGCGACGCTGAACATGGTCTCGTCGCGCGTGCGCTCCTCCTCGCTGGCGAGCCCGTTCAGCGGCACCGGCCTCGGCAACTTGCGCCATCCCAACGTCGCGGTGCACTACGTGTCCGGCGTCGTTGCCCTCGATTTCGCCGGTACGCCCACGCGCGGCGCCTCGCCGCTCGCGGTGCAGTTCACCAGCTTCGCGGTTTCGGGCAACCCGGGCGGCATCCAGGCCTACGCCTGGGACTTCGATGGCGACTCGGTCATCGACTCGAACCTGCCGAACCCGGCGTTCACCTACCTGAACTGCGGCAACTACACGGTGGCGCTGACGATCATCGACTCGGTCGGCGCGACCACGGTGACGAAGACGAACTACGTGCAGACCGACATCGTCGTGCCGTCGTTCCAGAACACGCTGATCGGCGTCAACACCCTGCAGTTCACCGACACCTCGTCGCCTGCCGCCCAGACGTGGGCGTGGGACCTCGACGGCGACAACGTCGTCGATTCAAACGTGGCGAACCCGGTGTTCACCTACCCGTCGGGTTGCGGCGAAGTGCTGGTGACGCTGACGGTCACGCGCGCGTGCCAGCCGGCGGTGACGCTGCAGAAGCGCATCGCGGTCGCGACCACCGCTGAGACGACGTTCCAGGGTGCGACCGTCACGGTGGCCGGTGCCACCGGCGGCACCAACTTCGTCGACCTCGACGTGTTGAACCCGCAGGGCATCACCATCTGCGGCATGCACGTGAACAGCGGCGTCGGCAACGGCCTGCCGCTCACGGTCAACGTGCACCAGAAGGCCGGCACCTACGTCGGTGCGGTCACCGATGCGACGCAATGGCGTCTCGTCGGCACCGCGGCGACCACGTCGCGCGGCGTCAACCAACGTTCGTTCGTGACGTTCGTGCCGCCGATCCACCTCGCCCAGGGCGTGCACGGTCTCGGCATCGAGCACGTCGGCGGTTCGCCGGTCTACACGAACCTCGGCGCGGCACAGACCTACGCCAACGCCGACTTCGTGCTCACCACCGGTCTCGTGCAGACGGTGCCGATCTTCGCGGCGGCGTCGACGCAGTTCTCGCCGCGCGTCTGGAACGGTGCCATCCACTTCGGCACCACGCAGCAGAACGGCGCCGCGGGCTACGGCTACTTCGGGGCCGGCTGCGTCGGCTCGCTCGGCGTGCCCGGCAACCGTTCGTCGACGCTGCCGGTGCTCGGTGGTGCCGCCACCATCGTCATCGACCGGTTGCCGTTCGACATCGGCGTGCTGGCGCTCGGCCTCAGCCGCACGATCTCGGCGCTGGGCCCGTTGCCCGTCGATCTCGGCCTGATCGGCATGCCGGGTTGCCCGCTGCGCGTTTCGCCGGATGCGACCCTGACGCTGGTCGGGGCTTCGAATGCAGCCAGCGTGCTGTTCCCGGTGCCGAGCACCGCGGCGCTGATCGGCGCGCAGGTGTTCTCGCAGGCGCTGAGCCTCGATCCGGCGCTGAACGCGTTCGGTTTTGCGATCTCCGACGCGGCGGTGATGTTGGTCGGCCAGTAACCGGCCGAACGGCGCCGTCGGCTCGCGAGGGGCCGACGGCGGACGTATGGTGCGCCTCCGATGCGCGCACTCGTCCCCGTGTTGTTCTCGTTCGCCGCGGCCCTCGGCGCCCAGGTTCCCGACCCGGCGCCGCAGCCGATGCCGCCGTTCGCGCCGGGAGTGACCTACGACGCGGCGATTCCGCTGCTCGACCGCGTCACCGGCCACGCGTGGGGCACCGAGGTCTCCGCGCACGGCGACGTCGAGAAGTACCTGCAGGCGTTGGCAGCCGCGGCGCCCGACCGCGTGCGCCTCGTGGAATACGGCGTCAGTTGGCAGGGGCGCCGGTTGTGGTACGCGATCGTCGGCACGCCGGCGAACCTGCAGCGGTTGCCGCGCATCCAGGCCGGCATGCAGCGGCTCGCCGATCCGCGTGGGCTCGACGATGCGGCGGCGAATGCGTTGCTGGCGGAACTGCCGGCGGTCGGCTGGCTCGCCAACTGCGTGCACGGCGACGAACCGTCAGGCACCGATGCGGCGCTGCTGGTGGTCTACCACCTGCTGGCGGCGAAGGGCGATCCGGTCGTCGACAAGGTGCTCGCCGAATGCGTCGTGCTGGTCGATCCGCTGCAGAACCCGGACGGGCGCGACCGCTTCGTGCATTCGACGCGCGGGGCGCGCGGTCGCTGGCCCGATGCGACGCCGCTCGGTGCCGAACACAGCCAGCCGTGGCCGGGCGGCCGCGTCAACCACGCGCTGTTCGACATGAACCGCGACTGGTTCGCGATGTCGCAGCCGGAGACGCAGGCGCGCGTGCGGGCGTTCCTCGAATGGTGGCCGCTGGTCTACGTCGACCTGCACGAGATGGGCGGCAACTCGAGCTACTACTTCGCGCCGCCGGCAGCGCCCGTGCACAACGAGATCACCACGCTGCAGCGCGAATGGCTGACGCGCTACGGCAAGAACAACGCGCGCTGGTTCGACCGCTTCGGCTTCGACTACTTCACGCGCGAAGCCTACGACAGCTTCTATCCCGGCTACGGCGAAGGCTGGCCGACGTTCCACGGCAGTGTCGGCATGACCTTCGAGATGGCGAGTGCGCGCGGCATCGTCTACCGCCGGCGCGACGACAGCTTGCTGTTCTACCGCGATGGCGTGCACCGCCACTTCGTCGCCTCGATGGGCACGCTGGAGACGCTGGCGAATGGGCGCGACGGAGCGTTGCGTTCGTTCCTGCAGCATCGGCGCGCCGGCCTCGCGCGCGGCGAGAGCGGGCCGGTGCGGGCGTTCGTGTTCCCCGACGGCGGCGATCGCACGCGCGTGAGCCGGCTGATGAACCTGCTGCTGGCGCAAGGCATCGAAGTGCAGCGCGCGACCGGCGAGCTGGTGAGCGCGCAGGCAAAGCCGCTGGTCGGTGGCGAGGCGGCGGCGCGCACGTTTCCCGCCGGCAGCTACGTGGTGTCGATGGCGCAGCCCGCGAGCACGTTGGCCCTGGTGCTGCTGCAGCCCCACTTCGACATGGACCCGGCGTTCCTCGACGAACAGAAGCGGCGGGAAGGCAAACGGCGTGAACTGGAGTTCTACGATCTGACTGCGTGGTCGTTGCCGCTGTTGTTCGGCGTCGAAGCGTTCTCGATCGGCGACGGCCTGCGTGGCGAGGTCGCGAAGATGACGGCTGGGGCGGCGACGGCCGGCGCGTTGCCGCTGCGCCAGGAACCGCCCAAGGTCGCCTACGTGGTCGCGTGGGGCCAGAACGGTGCCGCCGCGTTGCTCGCCGAACTGCTGCGCCTCGGTGTGAAAGTGCGCTGCATCGACCGCAAGTTCACGTTGGACGGCGTCGAGTATCCGGCCGGTTCGTTCGTCGTGCGCGTGCACGACCAGCCCGCCGATCTGCATGGTCGCTTGCGCGACCTCGCCGCAGCGCACGGCGTGACGCCGTACTGCGCCGACAGCTCGTGGGTCGATGCCGGGCCCAACTTCGGCACCAACGAAGGCCTCACCTTGAAGGTGCCGCGCGTGGCGATGGCGTGGGACCGGCCGGTGAACGCCAACTCCGCCGGCTGGCTGCGCTTCCTGTTGGAGCAGCGCTACGGCGTGCCGGTGTCGCCGCTGCGCACGCACGAACTCGCGCGCGTCGAGCTCGACCGCTTCACGGTCCTCGTGTTGCCGGAGAGCGGTGGTTACGGCGGCGTGCTCGGCAAGGCCGGTGCCGACGCGGTGAAGGGATTCGTCGAACGCGGCGGCGTGCTGGTGACGCTCGGTTCGGCGTCGCGCTGGCTGATGGACAAGGACGTCGGGCTGCTGGCCAGCGAGGCGGAGTCGCGGCAGAAGCCGAAGGACGACAAGAAGGACGCGCCGAAGGATGCGGCGAAGCCCGACGCCAAGGAAGGCGACGCTGCCGCCGCGACGGCCCCGGCGAAGCCCGAAGCCAAACCCGCGGCGGAGCCGTTCGACTACGCCACCGCCATCCGCCCCGACAAGGAATCGCCGCCGGCGGTGCCCGGTGCGATCCTGTCGGTGACGATCGATCCCGATCACTGGCTCGGGTTCGGCTACCGCGGCAACGCCAGCGTCGTGCACGACAGTTCGCACGTGTTCACGCCGCTCAAGCTCGACCGCGGCACCAACGTCGCGATCTACGAGAAGGCCGAGAACTTGGTGCGCGCGGGCTTCGTCTGGGACGAGAGCAAACGGCAACTGCCGCAGAAGGCGTGGCTGGTGCACCAGCCGCATGGGCGCGGCCACGTCGTCGCGTTCGCCGAGGATCCGAACGTGCGCGCCTTCGCCGACGGGCTCAACCTGCTGCTGCTGAACGCGGTGTTGCTGACCGCCGGGCGCTGAGCGACCCGGCGGTGCCGGCGCGGTTCAGCGGTTGAGGCGCGGCAGCCACGTGGTGTGGCTCATCCGGTAGTTGCCGAGTTCGGTCATCAACGTGTTCAGGATCTCGCCGTCGAAGTTGATGGTCGCGAAGTCGGGCACGCCTTGCACCGTCATCGTGCCGGTGCAGATCACCGAGCCGTTGATCTCGCACGGGTCGCGCACCGTCAGGTTGCCTTCGACGTAGAGCAGGCCCGAGAAGTTCGAGTTGCTGCCCTGCGCGATCGTGCAGTTGCCGCGCACGACGACGATGCCGGTGCCGAGCAATGGCGTCGAGGCGTTGAACTGCACGGCGCCGCCGACGTCGACTACGGTGATACCCATCTCGGGCACCGGGCTTGGCAAGTCGTCTACATCGGTGACGACCAGCGTCGCCATCGCCGACAGTTCGTCGAAGGTGACACCGAACACCGCTTCGTAGCTGCCGTCGTACTCGACGGCGGTGGCCAAACGCGGCGTGCCGGTCACTCGGTTGGCAGCGAGGGGGCCGGTGGTCGGAGTGCCCGTGCCCGCGGGGTAGTAGATGCCAGCCCCGGTCGTGCCGCCGACGATGCGGCCGTTGGTGTTGATGAAGCACGTGCTGCCGTTGCCGACGTTCACCGCGGCCTGGCCGGGCAGCCCGATCACCATGCGGCGAACTTCGTTGACCGCGATTTGCGAGGCGACCACCCGGTTGGGGGCCACGTTGAAGGCGATGGTGTCGTCGGCCAGCTCGTAGATGTAGCCGACGCTGCGCAGCCGCCACACCGTGCCCGGCGTCGCGTCGGCCCGCGCCAGCGAGACGTCTTTGCATTGGTACTGCTGACGCCAAGCCAGGCGCGTCGAGATCGGGTCCGCATCCCATTGCTTCCACACTTCGTACCGAGCCCAGATCTTGCCGGTGATCTTGAACTCGCGAACGAGCCCGATGTCGGGTTCGATGGTGTCGAGGACCGGCGGCGACGCCCCGGTGTCGAGCTGCGGCGCGAACTCGAGGACCGGCTGCGACGTCTGCCGACGCATCCAGTTGAGCGCTTCGGTGAGGCCCGACTTCGCCACCTGCAGTGCCTGGTTCTTGGTCGCGAAGGTGGTGCGGTTCTTCTTGATGTGCGACTGCAGCAGGATGGTGCCGGTCACCGTCAGGCCGCTCACGATGATCGTGAACAGGAGCGCCAGGATCAGCGCGAGACCGCGTTCGTCCGGTCGGGAGTCTGCCGGGGTGCGATTATGGTCCATGGTGATCCACTCCTCTCGGCAGTGGCTGGGGCCTTCCTGTAGGCGTCCGGCTCGAAACGGGACTGTCCGTGCACAGTCGGCGATGGCATCGGGGGGAAGGCCTGCCGGCGAAGGTGTCGAAGAAAACGACGCGCGTGCGCTGGCGGCACCACGTCGGCATGATCGCGGTCCGTGGCCGAGGCTCCGCGCACGCAACCAGCAGGCAACCATCGCGCCGTCGCGGCGCTGGCGCTCGTGGTCGCCGTCGTTCTGCTCGGCGTGAAGTTCTGGGCGTTCGCGATCACCGGTTCCCAGGCGATCTTCAGCGATGCGCTCGAATCGATCGTCAACGTCGTCGCCTCGGCGTTTGCGCTCGGCACGGTCGCGTGGGCCGGGCGGCCCGCCGACCGCGACCATCCGTTCGGCCACGGCAAGCTCGAATTCTTCGCGGCCGCGTTCGAAGGCGGACTCGTGTTCTGCGCCGCGCTGGCGATCGTGTGGCAGGCGGCGCTGGCGTTCCGTTCCGGCGCCGTGCCGCAGCAAATCGACTTCGGCCTGTGGTTGACGATCGGGGCAGGCTTGGTGAACGGTGGCCTCGGTTGGTTCCTGATCCGTCACGGGAAGGCGCATCGATCGGCGGCGATCGAGGCCGACGGCCAGCACGTGCTGGGGGACTTCTGGACCAGCCTCGGCGTGGTGGTGGGGTTGTTGCTGGTGCGGACGACGGGCGTGGCCTGGTTCGACCCGCTCGCGGCGGTCTTGATGGGCGTGCTGTTGCTGGTGACCGGCTGGCGCATCGTGCGGCGCGCCGCCGGGGCGCTGCTCGACGAAGAGGACCCGGCCCTGCTGCAGCGCCTGGTCACGGTGCTCGGGCCGCGCGTGCGTGGCGGCATCATCCGCGTGCATCACCTGCGCGCGATCCGCGCCGGCCGCTTCCAGCACATCAGCGCCCATCTGGTGGTGCCCGAGTTCTGGAGTGTCCAGCGCGCCCACGACGCCGCCGAAACGCTCGCCGCCGAAGTGCTGCGCGACATCCACGGCGAAGCCGACATCGACTTCCATACCGACCCGTGTGAGCGGGCCTACTGCGCGCGCTGCGATCTCGATGGGTGCTCGGTGCGACTGCAGCCGTTCGTGCGGCTCGACCCGCTGACGGTCGACGAGGCGGTCGCCCCCGATCCGGATGTGCACGGGCGCTGACCGGACGATCGTGCTTTGCAGCGGAAAGGCCGTAGCGGCCCGAAGCGTTCGCAAATAAAACGACTGTCGCGCCGTCGAAGGCGCGCCGCATGCCCGCCACGTCTGTCGTCGCCCCAGTTGCGTTCGCTCGCAAGGCCGCCTTCGGGGCGTTCGTCGCAGGGGCGTGCCGGGCGACCTTCGTCGTCGGCATGGTGGCGGCCTCGGCGCTGCTGGCGCTGCGCCTCGCCGGATCGCCGCCCGAACCGGATTGGCTCTGGACCCTCGCCGTCGTGCCGGTCGTCGTGGCTGGACTGGCCGCGATGCGGCGGGCGCGGCTGTCGCGGGCGGCGGCGGCGTGCCATCTCGACCGCCGGCTGCAACTCGACGGCCTGTTGCTGGCCAGCCACGAACTCGGCAGTGGTGGCGAATGGGCCCCGCAGCTCGAAGCGCGCATGCGCGACTGGCGCCGGGCGTTGCCGACGGTGCCGTGGGCGACCTTGCTGCCGCGCCCGGTGCTCGCGCTCGCCATCGCGGCGTTGCTCGCATCGTGGTCCTCGCTGACCATGCCACCCGCGGCGCCGCTGCCGGGTGCGTTCGCCGGCCGACTCGCGGCGGCTGCCGATGCGGTGCGGGCCGCCGAGGCGCTCGGGTTGTTGCCGAAGGAGGCGATCGGCGAAATGGCGGCGAAGCTCGCGGGTCTGGCGCAGAACGCCTTGCCCGACGATCCGGCGCAGTGGCGCGAACTCGATGCGGTGATGGGCCAGCTGGCACGCGAGGAGTTGCTGGCGAAGCTCGGTCCCATGGTCGCGGGCGGCGAACGCGGCGAACGCGGCGGCGTCAGTGCGGCGGATCGCACCGCACTGGCCGGCAAGGCGCTCGAAGCGATGCGCTCGCTGGCCAAGGACGACAAGCTGCCGTTCGTCGCGCGTGCGTTGGTCGGGCAGGCGCTCGCGGCCGTCGGCAACGACGTCGAGCAGTTGCTGCGCGACCCGGACCGGTTGCGCCAGTTGGCCGAACGGTTCGGCGGTGTGGCCGAGATGTTGGGGCGCGGCGCCGAACGCTTCGGCCTCGACGGCCTCGAGGGCGCCGTTGCCGGCCTCGATCCCAAGACGATCCAGCGCACGTTGCAGTCACTTCTTGGCGGTGGCGGTGGCGGTGGCGGCGAAGCGGGCGGCGGGCGTTCCCCGACGGGGAATAGGCCAAAGCCCAAGTGGCTCGGGCCGCCGGTGCCGGGTGACACCGCGCGCGAGTTCGTATTGCCCGCGGGCCAACCCGTGCCCGACCAATGGCAGCCGGTCGCCGATGGCGTGGTGGTGCCGACCACCGCACCACTGCGCGGGGAAGCGGTGGGCGGCGTCACTCCTTCAGGGCGCGGCGGGGCGTCGTGGCAATTGCAGCTCGCACCGCGCCATCGCGCGGTCGTGCAGAAGTTCTTCGCGGAATCCGCGGCCAAGGACAAACGATGACGACGATGTTGCCCGTGCCCGCCGTGGCGCGCGGTCGGGAGTTGCTGGCGCGTTTGCAGCGCGGCTGCAACGAAGTGTTGCTCGGGCAACACGAACTGGTCGATCTCTGCGTGATCGCGCTGTGTGCGCGCGGCCACGTGCTGCTCGAAGGCCTGCCGGGGCTCGGCAAGACCGAACTGGTGAAGGCGCTCGGGCGCCTGCTCGGTCTGCAGTTCCGCCGCGTGCAGTTCACGCCCGATCTGCTGCCGAGCGACATCACCGGCGGTCCGATCCTGCAGGACAAGGCCGGTGAACGCACCTTCGTATTCCGGCCGGGCCCGTTGTTCGCCAACGTCGTGCTCGCCGACGAGATCAACC